>Ga0123342_1004475_pt1 | contig 21296 bp, 9 predicted proteins | sample Turbeawhitnodule_FD_89960 | JGI IMG/M metagenome (GOLD analysis project Ga0123342, IMG submission 89960) | Root nodule microbial communities of legume samples collected from Mexico - Turtle bean Mexico white nodule | ecosystem: Host-associated > Plants > Roots > Nodule | place: Mexico: Nepantla...
AGATCAGCTTGGTGCAGGGACATTATTTCTTTGAGAGTGATTTTCAGGCCAGTTTCACTTCGGCAATTTGGTTGCCAAATTAATTTTTGCTAACTTTGTTTCTTAACTTGTTTGCTGTTTTTTGTGTTTGCTGTTTTCATTTCAAATGGATGGCTATTCAAGTGGTGAATCTTACAAGCAGCACTCTCCTTCCAAAGCTTCAGTCCTTGGTTTATTGCATGAAGCTCAACGCACCATTCGACGTTTGGAAGAAAAATTGCAAAAGATGGAGGTGCAACAAGCTAGGCCATCTATCAATGGTGGGCATCATTCACATAGACCTTCATCAAGAGGTTCTTCAAATGACTTTGGTCGTGAGGAGGACCATAGGAGAAGGCAAACTCCACCTCAATTCCATGGACATAGACATCACAACCAAGGGGAGAGACATCACCGTGGAGTTGGATACTACCAAGATACAAAGGCTAGGCTACCTTCGGTCAAGCTTCCTTGTTTTAATGGCTCTAGTGATCCTAAATAAATATAAAATAATCCCTAATTTATGAATTTATACCTTTTTACATATTTTATGATCTATATTTGAATAAGAGCCTTTTATTCTCAAATTTGGTGTTAATTTTAGGTTTTTAGGGAAGAATGGAGATGACTGGGCTAAAAAGGAATAATATAAGATATAAGGAAAAAGCTGGAAGGCCCAGGAACGCATAAGTGCACAAAAAGTCCAACTCAGCAGCAGAGCAACTCGCTCAAAATGCTCCTGTGGCAGTGTTAAAAATCGACATTGGGCCATTTTATGTTTTAATCAATAAGCCCATTAGTGCGACGCAAGAAGTCACCCAACCCTAGCAAATTAGGTTAAATAGGGGGCTTGAGGTTCGACCCTAGTCTGTCAGATTGAGAGGAAAACACTATTGAGTAACTTGTAACCAATTGGGAGAATAGAATATGCTAGAAGATGTGTGGCTAATTCTACCCTTTGGGAATGAGAATAATTTGTTTGAACTCTTATGTATTAAGGTGATATTTAAATATGATATAATATTCTATTCTTGATTGATTATTGGTATTGTTGTTTTTGTTTCTAACTCTTGATCTAGAATCTTAAATCTGACCAGAAAGTATTTTGAAGGTTTTGACTTAAACAACAATACTTAACATATTTAAGTGCTAGGAATATACTTGAAATGTTAATTGCTATTAACGTCTGAGTTTGATTCTAAGTTGTTCTTATAAATATGAGAGAAATCAATATTTAGGATTTTTTTAATAATTTTATACACGAGGAATTGATATAAATGAGTTTTATACGAGCATCAATTTCAATCAAAGAACATAATGTTAACATGTTAATCAAAATACATAAGAGTGAGAAAGATGAAACCTAATCCCTATTTTTCCAACTTGAAGCAATTAATTCTTTGTATGTTTTCTTATTAATCATCGCCAACACAACCAATTTCAACTCACTTTTTATTGTTCTGTTTTATATTTAGAAAATATTGTACTTGATAATTCAATTGTTCCTTGTGGGATTGATATCCGTCCTTAGGAACAAATTATTACTTCTAACAACACGGTGCACTTTCTGTAGAAAGTCATCAAGTTTTTGGCATCGTTTGCCAGGGAATAGTTTGATTTTTGAGTATAAATTCCTAAATATTGTTAATATTGTAAGTGTTTTTATTTTTTGTTAACAATTCTTAATTATTTTTTATATTTCTTTTGTTTGTTTATATTTGTTTACTATTTTTTTTAATTTTATTTTTGTTTATTTTATTTTGTCGATTTGTTTTAATTTGTTTTTATTTATCTTCAAATTTATTTTGAATTTATTTTCTTTTATTTGTATTTAATTTTTTAAATTAAAAAAAAATACTCTGTTACTCTAGTAAATCATTGTGCTAACCTTTGATTTAGTTGTGTTGTATGATATTGAAAGGTCAAATTTCCTTATACCAATTATTATTTGAAGCAAATATTGAAAAGGTAGCCAAAAGAAAAGCAAGACAAAGACAAAAGAAAGACAAGGAGATACTAGAGAGGGATCCTCAACCACTTCTTTTTTTTCCAATAATATTTTTTCAGGAGGAAAGCAACATGGCAGAAGAGCAAGCACCACCTCCTAAGAGGACACTTCGAGATTATGTCATGTATCAAGGGCAAAGAATTTTTCTAGTATTGCAATACTTGCTACAGCCAAAGCCTTGGAAATAAAACCCGTTTTTCTCACTCTCATCAGTGCTTATCAATTTACAACAATGGACCATGAGGATCCATATTCTCATTTGTTCACATTTTATGAATTGGTGGGGAACTATGGGCTTTCAATCAGGTGATATTGAAAATGTTTATATGCGCTTGTTTCCTTTTTCATTGGCAGGAAAGGCTAAAGAATGACTCAAATCACTTCCAAATCAGAGCTTTACTAGCTGGAATGATGTAGAGGAAAAAATTTTGCAAAGATTTTTTCCAATCTCTCGCTACATCAAAACAAAGTTCGAAATCTCTATTTTCAGACAATGAGTAAATGAAGTTTTATGTGAGACATGGGGAATATTCAAAATGATGCTTAGAAAATGCTCAAATCATAGGTTTGAAGATATTGCTCAACTGAGCATGTTCTTGAATGGTCTCAAATCTGACATAAATATGCTTCTAGATGTCGCAGTTGGTGGTACAAGGATGGCTCTTGATGTAGAACAAGGGAAAAGGATTATTAATGCATTGACATCAAATGATTATCAAGCCTAACATGATAGACAAGGTATTCAAAAGAGAAGGTTGTTAGAAGATGCACTCTTGGCTCAAAATAAAATTTTGACACAGCAGATTGAGCAACTAACTACACAAATAGCTAAATTGCCCCAACAATTACATGTTGTTCATTCATCTCAAAGCCAAAGTCAACCAATCAGGTATGATTTTTGTGGAGATGATAATCTTAATGGTCATTGTTTTTATCAGAATAATTCACTTGAAGATGAGGAAAATTACATGGGTAATCGGGGAAGGAAAGGTGGTTTCTTCAATAATTGATACAATCCAAGTAGCCAAGAAGATGACCAAGGACTCAAGAGACAATTCACACTGTGAGCAGTCATCTCAGCAATCAAGTCAAGGCCATATTCAGACGAACCTCAATAGAAGAAGAACTTGACATAGACCAGAACATCAATTATTCCTTCTTCTAGTCTTCTTAAAAGACAAAAACATGTTTGTAAATAATTTGTGCTCACTTTTGGGGTCCAAATAGAAAAATAGGATAGACTAGGTTCACATAGCATAAAAAGGAGTGTACTTAGCGAAATGAGCTTGTACCAAGCCCACTTTTTCAAGACAATGCACCTAGAATTAGGGTTTTTAACCTATCTTCTAGAAGCTATACCTAAAGGTGCAATTTTGACCATGGTCAACATCCTAGATAGCCCTTTCCCTTGCCATTTCTACCCTTCACTCATCTTTCTCACCAAGGCACCCCTTCCTATAAATAGAGTGTCTTGCCTCATGTATTTTCAGTTAGATTTTGAATATAGTAAAGAAACTCTACTTGAGTGATTAGTGAGCTTTATCTCCTAAATGATTTGGGTCTTATCTTGAGTGTGTGAGCATTTTAAGGGGCGACTCTTCCTTCACTTATCTTGGAGTTTCCAACCGTCCAAGTGGCGTGGTCATCTTCACCATTTTCACCATAAGCTTCTTTCATCTCTTATCTTTTTCCATCTTTCCTTGTGCCATTTATGTTACTTGATCATGTTCTTGTTTATGTCATTTTCTTTTGGTCATCTTCATTCATCCTTTACTTCCATTGTTCTTAAATTTCGCCCCCTGCATCATAATCACCTTATTCTTGTGTTTTTCTCTTTACTCTTCTAAAGTGAACCTTTACACTTACTTAATCACCTGGTTAACTTTGTGTTCAATAGGAATCTTCTTAGGGTTCTCACCTTAAATTGCTAATCTCAAAATCATAAACAAGAGAAACCAATTAAAATGAGCAAATCAACTGACATCAACAACCAAGGTCCTTTCCAACAACAAAAACAACTGTGTAATGCAAACTGGAATCTGAAAATTAAACCACTATAAATTCAAGATGTTATCTAAAAATTGGCACTGGAAGCACTCAAAAACAGTAAGCCAATTAATTGTGATAAATTTTCTAAAATCACTGCCGCTTTACCATATTTTCTGTGTCAGTATTGCACACTGTACGTATTTCATTTATCATTTTTTTTGTATATTGAATTTTTCTATACTTCTTTTTTAACACCTAAAACTACTTAAATCCAGGTTTTAAGAATTTTCCAGTAACCACAAAAAAAGCCCTAAACCAAACAGTCAGCACGTTTTCAAGAAAAACAGAGGAAACCTATTCTGGAATGAAAAACAGAATGAAGAAACTACAAAGACACAATAGAAATGATGTATAAGAACTTGTATACATCTAATACACAAGCACGAACTCAATTCTAAAAAGAAAATGCACCAAAGGATCAAAAACAGAAACACAAAATTGTACTCAATGAAGAAAAACAAAATCAAGCAACTAAAATTAGAAGAAAAGTACTACAAAGAATTGTTGACATATGAGGAGAAACATGACTTGACAAAACATGTATGGATTCAAAAATTAAAATGGCTCAAGCACAATGAATTAACAACAATTAAAACAGCAAGAAAGACTCAAAATAACATAAAAACAAAATCAAAGTGTCCAACAACTCAAAAAAAATTTGCACACAACCATAGCTCTAGATTCCACATGATATGAGTTGGATTGACACTAAACAAGAAACAACACATTAAGGAGGCTTAAGGACAATGCAATGGAGGATAATGCCATCCAAATGAAGAACCAAACTCATATGAATCATGAGTGTCATGTCCTTAACACAAACATATGGCGGAATTGAAAAGGAAAGCAAAAAACAACTCAAGAACACAAATAGAAACTCAATTGATATATGTAATGGATAGAACCGAACATAATTTTAATCAAGAAGGATCTAAAGTGCAGAATTGAATACAAAATTAATTTCTACCGACTGAAATTAGCAAAGGAACAAACTGAACCAAATAAAAACTAAGAACAACACATAGGCACAAAATAAACGGTGAAAAGATGAAGAACAACTAAAGAACACTAGGCTACCGATTGAAAATGGAAATGAAGATGAAAGGAAGAAGAACTTAAGTGGATAAAGATCGGTTGGAATGGAATTGGAGAGGAACACGCCACTTGGTGATGGAGCTCCAAGATGAGTGTGGGAAGCTGCCACTTGTAACACTCCAAAAGCACACAAGATGAGACTATGGAAAGGAGATCAAATCTCACAATTTTCTCTCTCAAATTGAGTAGAGTTTCCCTTTATCAATTATCAAATTCTGAAATTACAAGATCATAGCCTCTCTATTTATAGTAAAAGAGGGCTGAAATGAAAGGCTACACAAATTCAGATTTCCCTCCTAATTCTAATTCAAATTTGGAGCCAAAACAAGTCACATGAGAGGTGTACTTTGGCACATCCTAAAACTACACCTACACCTACTATTTTGTCACATAGAAGGTGTGACCTATCTTTATACATAGGCACCCCTTATTTTAATATCTACACCCTCCTTTAATGTGCTACTAAAAGCTATACAAAAGGAAATTACAAATAGAGACATCCAATGATGCTCATTTATTTAATGCTTGGCCTTGCCCCTCATGGGTTGGACTTGGGCTTCTTGGGCTTTGGCCTTCTTGGGTTTGGGCCTTGGGCTTGGGCCTCCATATTAAGAATACTAATAAGAAGAACTTCAAGTATTTTGGTCCTTGATCATTCCTCCTATTAATAGCAACTTTTTGATTCTCATCACCTATATCCTTCAATTAACAATTTGGAAGATACCTTGGAGAAATTCATGAAAGTTATTATGGCCAGTCAAAAGAATACTATGGCGACAATAAAAGAATATAGAAATTCATATGGGACAAATTGCCAAACAATTAGGTGAGAGACAAAGTGGTCAGTTTTCAGCCGACGCCCAAACCAACCGAAGAAAGCATCGCAATCAAATTATCGCCGAGCATGGTAAAATAATAGGAGATAGGGATGGTAAGATTGTAGGGACTGAGAAAGAAAAAGATGAGACTGAGAGGGAAATAGATGAGAAAGAGAGAAAAAAAAGAGAAGTGAGGAAGAAAAAATTAAAAATAAGGAGAAATGTGTTCTTGAAAAAGATTTATCATATCCTCATGCTGCTTAAAAAATAGACAAGGAAATAATATTTTTTGACAATTTGCTCCATAAAAATTATTTTGCAGGAAATCTGAAGCAAGATTCAACATTTGAAATATTTCAAAAGAATATGAGCTATTTTGAAGAGAGAAATATGGAGTTGGAGGATAGATACAATGTCATTATTCAAAAAGGCTTGCCTAAAAAATCCAAGGACCCAAGAAGTTTTAATCTTCCCATGACTATATGTGCTTTATCTATGGACAAGGTCTTACTGGATTTGGGAGCAAGCATAAATCTAATACCTTTGGCAATGCTGAAGAAAATAGGAGATTTGGAGGTTCAACCCACAAAGATGTCGTTACGGTTGGCAGACAGATCCATCAAATATCCTTATGGTGTGGTTGAAGATGTCCTTGTGAAGGTGGATAAGTTCATATTCCCTGTGGATTTTGTTATAATGGACATGAAAGAAGATGAGGAGGTTCCCTTGATACTTGACATACCCTTTATGAAGAATGCTAGAATCATAGTTGATGTTGGCATAGGAGAACTTCAACTTAGAGCTCAAGATGACGAGGTAACCTTTAATCTTTTTTATGGTCTAAAAAAATTTAATGCAGGGGAAGAATTTGTACAAAAGGATGTAACAAAGGGAGTTGTCCACCTTGAAATAAATAGGCGTCAAACTAGATGACGTTAAACGAGCGTTTACTGGGAGGCAACCCAGTCCACATTTTAGTTTTATGTTGTTTTATTATCTTTGTTTTGATTTTACCTTTCAAAATAATGTTTTCTTGTAGGGATTTTTGTCCAGGCAAGTCCAATCTCACTTAGGCAAGTTGAACAACAAAAAGTGGGGTGCTCTTTGGAGTCATCTCGCTCAAGTGAGACAATTCTCGCTCAAGCGAGTTTTTCAACGAAAAAAGTGATTTTCGGTTATTTTACTTTTTTCTTATTTGCTTAGTTTGTTTTATTTGCTTATTTTGAATAAATTATCTGTTTTTGCTATTTTGTTAGTTTTATGTCTTGAATTATTTTTCTTGAATAAATTTCAGTTTTAATTTGTTTGTTTTCTAGTTTTTTTTTGTTAAATAAAAAAGAACTGGAATAGTCAGGTTGAGTTGGCTATGCGAGGTGTATAAGGAGTGTATCATCCACTACAGATGGGAGTACGCATCTCACACTTATTTGTTGTATATAATTGGGTGCACAATATTTGCTTATAAAAGTGTGATATTTTTTAGCATGTCGTACTTGTCGCTATTTGACAATTTGAGGATGTGTGGTGGGTATGCATATGGAGATGTCACACTCACACACATGTATGACCAGTTGAGGCATGCTTGTTGTGCGTAGCCAAAGTAATTAGGAGGTTATGTCACGTTGTTATAGGTAAATTTAACAACTTATATTTATTTTCAATTAAATATATGAATAATATTTTGTTCATGAGGGACATCAATCCCACATATCGGGAGCTCTTCCCTTGGGCGTCCTGTTATGTTACTGGACGTCATATATGTACAGTTGGTGTTGTGCGTGTGCATATCAATGGTTTTACTCATGTTGGGGGTGCTCTGGAGTACTCATGGTGATCATTGTCCTAGTTTTTCATTTGAGGCGACAACCATGTTCTTAAAATATACCCGGCTTGGGACGTGCTCATAGCGCCATTTGTCAGAGTGTGCGGAAGTTTGGGTACAAGTAGGCGATTCTTCAACCTCTCCAACCATTTGAAGGAGGTGTAGTTATTGTTATTGATGACTAATGATTGCACTTTGTCAACCATCTTGTTATCGGGTATGACATTGTCTTCACACCCTTTATCATATGTAGTTGGATACATGCACTAGTTCAGGTCATTATCATAATTCTACATACTTTTTCAAGCAAACAAAGATCGATTGTATGTACTTTGTATTGTCATCTACATAGTCTGGATGATATTTAGATCTAACATCCCAATTACCTTCTAAATTATTATGTTATGACATTTAATATATAAATTAAGTTTACATGATAGATAATATTATATCATAAAATATTATCCATTCATGTAGGGATTTCCAAATATATATCATCAAACAAAACATCAAAAGATTCAAAATAAAAATTTCATCATCTTTATTTTGGAGTCCCATAACCCACAACATCCTTTGCTCACATGCAATACATGATCATCGTAAATTTTTATAAGAAACAACACCTAAAAATTAGGATTTGAATAATCCAAACACAATTATATAAATAATATGGGGTGCAGGAAAAAATTATGGGAATGCAGGAAGAAATCCCCACATGTTAATCTTGAAATTTGATCCACTGGGTTTCTTATATGAAATATACTTATCTCTAAAATGATTTGAAGTTATAAGCAATTACTTTTTGCAGCCATGGTTTCTTCGATGTTGGAAATTTTAAAGTGTTCATGCTTGACTATGAAATTTGAAAACATGAATTAAACAATAAAAAATATATTTCTGGATCTAAAAGTAAATTCCAAAATCTGTAATCAACAAAATCTATTAGATTATGTAATTTGAATTACAATTTTAAATTTTTACATTATGTAATTTGAAAATAATTTAAAATTACATAATTCAAAAATACATTTTTAGATTTATAAATTTCATAATTTGAAAGTATATTCTAAATTTCGTGATCTATAATATATTTTTATTTATTTTCAATTTTCATACCAATATCAAAAGTACAATTTTAAATTTCATCCAAAAATATATTTAAATGTACAATTTACAATGTATTTTTAGATTATGTATCTAGAAAATATGTTATAGATTGATAATTTTACAATCCAAAATATGTTTCATATCATATAATTTAGAATAACTTTTTAATATAAAAATATATTTTATATTATACAACTTGTAATATATTTTTAAATTATATAATACATAATATACTTTAAAATTCTGAATTACACAGTTTAAAATAAATTTGTAAATTATGAAATAATTTAAAACCTAAACTTTTCCACAACCAACAAAAATTAAGAAAAAAAAATGAAGGGCTAAACCGAACACCCTTTGAGCTGCTTCTTCCTGCACCTCCATATGTTCTTAACATACGCAATAATAAATATGAAAATACGATTGTACCCTTGAAAAGAAAAATAAAATCCTAAAATCCCCAATACCTTTTCACCTTCTTTCTCCTTTTTATCTTTCTCATTGGCGCAGCCCCATGCATCCCAACATTCCACGTCACTCCAACATCCATTTAAGCTCATTGAAGATTTTTTAGGTGCTTCTTTACCTATTTTGAGAGGATTTAACCGTTTTTGTGATTCTATGATGAAGAATATGATTTTTTGAGTTGTATTTTACTGTTTTCATCTAGTGTTTTTCACTTTTTTGTTTTTCATATTTTGTAATTATTCTGGATTATGTTTATCGAAAAACATTTTGTAATGAAAAATTGTTCACTAAATTTAGGCAATTTGGAAGTAATTTTTTTAAAAAAAAAATTCGGATTAGATAAATCAGAAACCACTTTTGGATCGGCTATTAACTTTTGATTTATGCAATACAAAATATATTTTATTGAAAAATTACTTCCAGTTATTAACTTGTAATTTATATAATCCAAAATATATAATTCAAAACATACCTTTATTTTATGGATTGATTAATCCAAAACATTTTTCCAAATTTAGTTATGAGTTTTGGATTGTCAACCATAAGTCATCCCACCCTTTCAATTAATTTCAAATGGTGTAATATGAAATTCAAAACCTTATTTACGAAAGGGTATTTCTTGAATTATAAAAGTTATGGAGGTGCAGGAAAACAAAGGGAGATGCAGGAAGAAGCAGCCCACCCTTTGTAAGGAGACACAGGAACCCAAAAGAAATATGCCAATTACTTCCTGCACCATATACTGCACCCATTTTCAGTATAAAAGGACGAAAATACCCTTAAATAAATAGGGTTATACATTATGGATATTATTTTTTGGAATGTTTCCATTTTTTTTAATATATTTTTCACAATGTATTATTTTTAATTCTGGATTTTCATTTTTTGGAATGAAAACCATTTTTGAAAAAAAGTAAAATTATGTTGGTGGGTGCAGTTAAAAATCTTGGGTGTAGGAATAATTTGCCACAAGAAATATTAGTAGAAGCAACTCAAAATGTGAGGTGATTGACGAATTTTGTGTTTGAAATATACAGAAAAAACATAAGAGTAGTCAAATCATACGGAAAATTGAATGATTAGTTCTCTGCTACAAATACCCTATTCACAAAAGTAAAGTATTATATCATCATTTTCAAATATACATGATTCCAATTAAATTCTACAGTACCATATTATATATGATTTAAAAGATGTACTTGGGAAAGTTTAAAGAGAAATCTTAAGATGTTAACCATGTTTATGAAAAAACTTGCTAAATGTGAATAAAAATATAATATTTAACCTTTGTGACCAATATAAGCATAAGCACAAAACAAGAAAGGAAAGAGAAAACCTTTGGTTTCCATATATACACATACAAACAGTGACACTAAAAATTAACCAAACACAAAACAAAAGAATAGTAATTGTGTTGAGTTATAGTTAGAACTGCAACTATCAATATTTTGCATTTTGGATATGATGTATCATCAAAGGTTTTCCTTTCCTGTTCATTCCTCCATGGTGAGTTTATAACATTCTTGAGTGAAGTATTTACTTCTATGAACAAATATATTTTTATTTTTTAATTTCAATACTTCTTCTTTTTTTCTTCTTTGAAAATATAACGAGTGTTCATATGTTGAAAATTATGCACAGAAAAAATTAAATATTCTTTTGCTTAAATATGAATATCATATGAAGAAATAGAATAATATTAAAATTATATTACGTTGTATCATAACTATAAACGTATTTTTACTGTGTACTTATTAAAATAAAATTTTCCGAAATGAATTTTTATAAAAATAATGATTTCCCATCATATAATTTGTTTTTATAACGTATGAGCATAAAGTTTTCAACTAATTTTGAATAGGTGTACCATATACTCTTTCAAAAAATATATTAAATCACTAAAAAAAAATTATGAAATATAAATTAATTTTAAAAACAAAAATAATTAGTTATTATAATAAATAAATTAGAAACCTTAAATAAATTTTTAGTTTTTAAATTAGTTTGTATTATTATTAAATGGTTTCTAAATTGATATCTAAAGCAACCAAGGTTTTTTCTACCAAATTTAGAATCTAAATAATTTGTAGTTAAAACTTTGGTTGCTAATTAAATACCAATTTAAAAATCATTTAACAATAATAGAAATTAATTTAGAAACTAATTTTTTTTTTAGTTTTTAAAATGGTATCTAATTTAGTTACTATTGTAACTAATTATTTTGATTATTAAAAATTAATTTTTATTTAATGATTTTCTGGTAGTAATATGTTACTGTGTATTTAAAAATTAATTTAAAAAAAAAATAATAAATAGTACTATAATAATTAATTTCAATGAAAAATGTAGTTAACTATCTTCTGAATCATGTGTCTTTGTTCATAAGATTGGCACAGAGAATTTATTTGAAATATGGAGTGTAGTTATATATGATAATGTAGAGAGGAAAATGTATAAAGTTTGAATTTTGTTTGTGAAGTAAGTGCAGTTTGTCGTGATGCGAAAGAAGGATGTTAAGATGAAGTCAAGATTGCAATGATGTGTGAGATTGATGTGATTTGAAGCAGAAGGGTTAAAGTACTTTTTGATTTCATAGTTTCTGAATAATTAATTGTTAATAGTGTGTTGCATGTAGAGGTGCAGCATCTTGAAAGAAGGAAAAGGTATATGAATATCTCTGAAGATTTGATGATGTACCACAGGAGCAAAAGTTGTGAGACAAACAACCACGACGACCACAAAAATCGAAGGGTTCAGAAATCGAAGCCACGATGTTTTTTTGTTTGTCTCGGATCACTTGGTTTTGGTAATGAAGTTGAGTTGATGTGTTTGTTTGGTTTTGTGTACATGTTTTGGATGTATAAATGTACGTATGTATAGATGTAGTAAGAGAAGAGAAGAGAAGGGTATGCATGTGGTGGAGACAGAAAAAGAGAGAGAAGAGAATAGGTGAAAAGAGAGAATAAGAAAAGAGGAACAGTGGTGGTGTTGGTGTTTTCACTATTTTGGGACATGGCTAAGCATGCATCCTTTTCTTACACTTTTTCTTACTTGAAATTTGCAACCAAGTACATACCTGCTTTCTTTTTATCTTTTTTTTTTATTTCATTTCATGCCATGAACAATTTTACTCCATTCTCAATTTTCTTCATCATAGATTACTTTTATTTTGACTGATATGGGATTCGATCTTCCTAGAAACATCATAACTTCAAACTTTATGCATATGGTTGAGATAAGAATTTTTATGGTTGGAGATTATAATTGAATAAAAATTATATTAATTTATAATATATATAAGTTACAAATAATTATATAAAATTAAATTATATTGAAAGTTTACTTTTTAAAATAATATTAAAATTTAAAGTTTTCTCAATTTATCATGTCATCTATTTGAATTGTTATCAAATAATTTATAAATATATATTTTTGTGCATGGTTATGGATTTTGACTTAAAGGTTATAAATAAATGTCAGTTAAATTCTTAATATTTAACACGGATTTTTTATCTAATGAATATTTTTTTTATCAGTGTGTAAAGCATAGGTTATCGATTATAATGGTAACTATTTTAGATTAGATAATAATGTGAATTAAATATGTTTTTAGATGGGTAAAATGAGTGAATTAATCACTATCTTTATTATTTAGTCATTTAAATTTGAAAACGACTATTTTTTTTAATATATAGTATTATATATGTTTACTTATATCTTCAACAAATTAAAAAAATTAATGATAGGAGTGAAAAAGAAGGAGTTCCTACTGTGTTGATGGACTTACATGTACCATAATGATTTAAATTTTAATATTTTTGCATATTTAAATAATATAATACAAAAAATATAACCCTTTAATTATATATTTGTTATTTAAATAAATCCATTTTAATATTATATATAATATAATTTTTAAAAGACGCGTAGGTGTAATATTAAATGATAATGTCTTACTTCACAAAGTTTATTAAATTTTTAAGTTAAATATTATTAATCTATTTTAAAAAGAATATTAGGAACTAAAAATAATGATTTAAATATTTTTGAAGAATATAAAAAACTATTTTGCAAGAACTAAAAAAAATTTTACATTGATGAAAAGCAATTCTTTTATAGGAATCTAAATAAAAAAATGCTAATTTGAGAGAAATAAAAATTTAAACCTAATAATTTTCTTTCATGTATTAATCTACCACATTATATTCTTGATTATTAGCTTTAATCATCCATGTGTTTTTGTGTGTGTATATATGTTTGACTTGATTGCAAGTACTCTAACTTTTTCTTTTCTGTGTTCATCAATCATCAATCAACTGTGCATAGCATATGTTCTAAAAAGTCACCTACAAAAAGGAAACAACGTGGTAAAGAAAGAATGGATAAGTACCCACTTTTATTTTATTTTTAAAAAGGAGTTTTTTTTTTCAACTTTTCTTCTTTTCCATGGATCAATTTGATAATGTTAGGCAAAAGAAAGAATAGATAGGGGAAACTAGGAGTTACTTCAACATTTTTAAACCCTAAATTAATGTTTGAATTAGGATAGAAAGTGAGAGGGTGAAATAAAGAAAGAAAGAAGAAAGATAATGTTTTTTTAAAGTGTAATTATTTTTAAATTAAGAAAAAGGAATTAGAAAATGAAAAAAAGAATAAAATTTTTAAATTATTTTGTTGATGTAATAAAATATTTTTTTACATAGATATATTTAGAAAATGGGAAAAATGTATGCTATTTCTTTTATAAATCTGTAATCTTGTTTTTTCCTTGATTTCTAGTAACACATACTCAATTTATTAAATTAATTCCTCCAAATTATTAAATTACACCTAAACCAAACTCACGACTTCTCACAAAAAGGCTAAAAACCTAGTTTGAATAAAATTATATATGTAGTTTTTTTATTCTAAAATCATTAGTAAAAACATGTTTAAAAGAAATGCTTTAATAATATTATTTTATGTCCACTTTAGCTTGCTTTTCCTTTAATTTCTTTCTCTATACTAGTATTATTCATAATTTTTTTTCTTCCTATTTTTTTTTTACTCATGAAACCTCTTTCACTTCATTTATTATATTAAACAAGTTTTCAATTCAATGTAGATAAATATATCTATTAGAAAGGTTAGTTCTCCAACGTGTCCAACTTCTTAGAAAATCTTTATTTATATTGTTTTACTCTAAGTTTACTCTTTATTTGCTCTATAGATTTATTCAATCTTTAAAAGAAAAAGTGACAAAAATATGATCAATCTTGTTTTTCACAAAATCTTGTTTTCAATCTTTATTAGCCTAACTATAGTATTAATAGATACAAGTTTTTCACAAAATCCTAAAATATGATCAATGATGTGCTTTTAAGTAGTTTGACATGGGATCCTATTTGGCCTAACTATAGTATTAATGGATACAAGTTTTTCACAAAATTTTAAAATGAATGAGTACAACAAATTGTTGAACATGGGAGCTTTGATGTTTCAAATCCATGATGTGTTGCTTTTGGTTTGGGTTTAGTTTAGGGTGTTTAGAATCTTTGTAAGGTCTTTCCTAGTCCCTTGCACAAAGCTTGCACAATCTGTTTCTATAAGAAAAGTGTTTTTCTAAGCAAAGAGAAAAAAAACCGGTTGAATTATCGAAATAATCAGTTATTTGTCACTTGGTTTGTTTAAAGGTTTTAAAACTATTTTTGACTTGGTTAAGTAACTGCCTAATCAATTCAACCGGTTAAAACGACTTTTCACCCGGTTGATTGTGACATTTCACAATAGCTTTTTGAAAACTTGTTAATTTGTTGTGGATGTGAATCAAAATTGTTTTGGCCAATAAATATTGTCTAGAATGGCTAGTTTTGTGTGCTATAAATAAAGCCTTTCTTTTAAAACAAAATACAAAACACATTGAAATTGAGATTGATTTGAAAGAAGTTTTTCAAAAGTTTTGCAAGATTGTTGTTTAGTTGTGCACTGGTTAAAGGTCTGATCATAGGAGCTTTCTGATTCCTGTAAACTTAGGTTTAATTTGTTCCTTTCATGATTCTTGTATTTGATCTTTCATAAACTTGTAAGTGTGTGTGAAATCCTGTAAAGTCATAGGTTGTTCTGGCTAGAGGTGTGTGTTTGCAAAGAGGGTGAGTGGTTCTTGTGGTTTCAAGATCACCTCTTCGTGTTTGTGTCTGTTGTAATATGTGAGTGATTACTAGTGGAACCCAATGGTTGTTTTGGGAACTGGATGTAGCTCAAGGTTGAGTGAACCAGTTGGTTGAGTAAATTTCTCTCTCTCTCTCTCTCTCTCTCTCACTCCTTTTAATTATGCTTTTGTTGCTGCTATAAACAATCGGTTAAAACGAAGTTTCAACCGATTGAAATTATGCAAAGAGTTTCTTAATCATTGTTTGATTGCTTTCCTTTATTGCTTAATCTGTGAATTATGTTGAATCTATAACATGTTCATATCATATCCATATCATGTTATTGGAATCACATCATCTATTAAATGTGACCTAATAATATATCATTAGTCTAAAATATAAATAAATGAGAATAAATTTTAATAATGTCATACCTTTACAAATCATTAAATTATGTCCTATATAAGTTTCTCAATCACCAAAATACCAGTAACACAACCTAACAATGAGAGTTAATCAAATAATTAAAAATAAATATTCTTATAAAAAAAATTCAAACAATTTAACAAAACCCACCAAAGTTCTAAATATATGTATATGCAAGTATTTCCATCTAGTCATAATCTCAAAGTTATCTTGATTTTCATTATGTTCTATGGAAGCTAGAATATTAAGAAAAACACTACAAGAGCTCATTGATCATCTCAAAACTCAAAAAAGTTGTTATACCTAAAAATTCTAAGCATGCATGATTGCATGGAGGAATGAAGTGGAAATTGACAAGAGAAAGGAGTAGAAGGAAGTTACTTAAAACAACACTCACAATAATTGTTATACTTCATCTTAATTAACTTGTAGAGAACTAAAATACCAAGGAAAGAATAAGAGAAATTAATTTTGAAATTTTAGAGAAAAAGAGGAGGACAATTGGAAGATGAAAAAAATATGAAGAAGAAGTGATAGTTGATTTTGTGAATGAAAAAGGAATATTAACTTCCTCAAACAAAACTTTGGCTTTAGAAAACATATCATTTTGACCATAAAAGCATTGTATTTATGGCCTCTAGGTTAGGAGCACAGTGCTCTCTCATTTATTTAAATGTGTATGGAATCATCAATATGCCCACCATCCATGGAAGACTTAATCTTGCTAGTGAAAGTAACTCCAAAGGCTTGGCACGAGAAAGATTTCTAATATTGTCAACCTGTAGCCATGTGCGAAGGTCAATGCATCTTAATAAGGGTTTATAAGTAGTTACACGTTCATCTAACCACATATATGCAAAAAGAAAAGTATGAACAACCAAATTCAAAACCTAAAACCCCACCCTTAATTACTAATTTTATGAAGAAGGAAATGTTGGATTAGTAAATAAAACAATTGATAACAATATAAATTTAAAATTTTACCTGTTTTTTTTTAATAACTAACATTATCAAACAATATACTTTTTTACCTAAATTTCTATCTCCCCCCACTTTGGAGAACTCAATTGGGAGGTTGTTTGGAGATTTTATTGCAAATCCACGTTCCTTTCCCATTTCATTAGAAGACTCCCAAACAATGGAAAAACTAACCATAAGCCTTTCGTTCCCTCTCTCACCCTAAGCTCTCATCCCCAACATTCCTCAAGGAAAAACAAATGATGGTCATATTAGATATTTCTAGGGATGTGTCAAGAATTTGGGGCTAATGTAATCTTCATGGTTTGTTGAATTTTAAGTTCTCAGGACCTAATATGTCCACCACCAAATTTCTCAAGGTTAGATTTGAGTTTACTCCAAAAGATTGAAAACAATACCTCTAGAATAACATTTCTCCACCTCCCATAGTTGCAAAGGTAACAAGCTAGCTCGTAATATACACCAATTGTTCTGATTACTCCTTTTCTTTCCATGTCCTAATGGCTTTCACAACTTCTTCAACTTTACCTTCCTTCAAGAAGATTCTCACCAACTCTAGATAAGTGATATAAAATATATATTAGGCTATCAACTACCAAATATCAGTAGCAAATAATCCCAAGAAACTAAAATACTACCTTTATAAGTAAGGGTTTTCAGAACTTCCCCACTTCTCTCCATCTTTCCAAAAAACTCACAGACAAGATCATAATTCCCTGACTCCAACATTACCTTGTAACAAGCACCACCTGTAAGACTTGAATACAAAATTGCTTTGAGGATGATAACATCTAAAGGTAACATTTTCCTCATCAAATAATTTTCTCATTCAACCATAAAAGACTCTAAAATAAAATATAACTTAAAGTAACATGTAAATAAATAAAATGGAAATCTAAGCCACCATACAAGGATATATAATGCTTCTATATAGGGAAGATAGCAATAGTCACTTGATAACAAAAATAGTTACCTTAATAAATAAGACAAATAGATTTAGTGAGACTACTTTTTCCAAGAGCATCTTATCTTGTTTTTTTCCAAATAACATGAAAATGACTTAACTATACTGAGCTAAGTTGTTACTTGTTAATGACAAAACAGGCTAAAGATGATAACACAAGAAGTACAAATTCAAAAAAACAATTCTCATCCAGCTCATCCAAAAAAGTAAAAACAGTGGAGTTAATTGTACCCCCTGTTTCAATACTACAATATACATGCTTGATAAATTACTTGGTGTTAGATGCTTTCATCCTGTAATTACCTCCATTGCAAGTCCATAAGTTACTTTGTTAGGTTTTAGAACACTTTTTGTCAGCTGCTTAAAAACCCATGACACACCTTTCCACTGCTTGGATGGAACACAAGCATTAAGCACCTAACAACAATTGAAGAAATTTAATGATTCAATAAGTCTGCAAAATTGCATTCATTAGAAAGTTGTATAATAAATTTTAAATATGTAGTTGTTGTCTTACAACATTGTATATAACCAACTCGGGTTCAAGAGCTGGATTCCAAAATTTTTTGCGATGCATAAATGCTTTGGGTTTCTGCCTCATGCATTCCACAATATTCAACAACTCTTTCAAAAGACCACCTTGACCAAGCGTAACCACAATGCTATGAAATAGAGGGAATAAAAAAAACCAATGAATAAAATTTGATGTTCAATGATAATTTGAGAAAACAGAGAAAGAATTTGAAGATGTACAAACCCTAGCAGAAGCAACACATAAAACAGGCTTGGAACATTCCATTTTGAGCAATATCTGTGCATCCTCGGTTTGGTAGACAAAAACTTTCTCCTTCGCGGCCATGAAAAAGTGGTCGCCAAAGGATTGAACTTAACCAGAGTAGCCTCCTTGTCGAGGCACAAATAGCAGTTGCAGCAACCGTGGATGAAGTTGACAACAACGAGGCAATTGTCATGACGAGGTTGCGTGGGAAGGGGAGGTTGGGAGAAGTGTAGAAAGAGAGGGCGGTGACAAAGGCAAAGTGTTGGTGGAGGGAACCAAGGGAGGAGCTAGTGGAGAGGTCGTAGAGGTGAATGGTGCAGACTAGGATTCATCATACTCATGGTGTGTTTTGTGGTTGGAAACATACGAAACTTGTTTCACATATATGAAAAACACTTTATGTTTTTAATTTTGTATATAATACCTTTATTTAAGGATACAATCCGTATGTAATTATTCTCGTTTTATGGCGCCAAAATTATATACTGATTAAATTAATCTGTATGCAATCACCTTTTGCTTACATACGAAAAAATCCGTATGTAATCACCTTTTGCTTACATACAAAAAAATCCGTATGTAATGTCTATTTACATGCTTAATTAAATTCGTATGTAATCAACCCTTATACGTCTCATGTATACATTATCTTTAGATAAATTAAAACTTACAAATAAAATTTAAATTTACATTTCACTTTTCACTTTTCACTTTTCAATTTATTTCACACACTTACACCATCACATAAAAAAAAAAAACATAGTCCTTACATTGAATGCTAAGAATGTTTTTTTTTTTAATTTACAGGTTAACACACTTTAAAGAGTTTTGTAAAAACTTATACCACTTAACTTATTTATTTATTAATTTATATTTTATTTTATGACAAAAAAGATTCTCACAATTTATGAGGGAATCACACTTGTTACATATTTATCTTCTTTTTGTGAGGTAATTTATATGTAAATTGTGACAAGTTTTTTTCTTACAATTAATGCCAACTAATGAATATAATTTTTTTTTATTTATATTGTTACATAATCAAGAGAATTGTTATAATTAAGTGCAGATTCCATTATATATTTATTAGGACAAATTTGTTAGTGATTTGATTTGTACAACTTTAAACACCCATTATTTCTGATTTTCATTACCTATTATTTCTTTCCTTAATTAGATTGTAAAACAGTTTATAAATAGAGACTATAATCACATTTATAAAATATCTCAGAAATATATTTCATCTATTTCTTTCAACATGGTTCAGAGCCAGTTCGAACCTATCCTAGCGAGTGTTTGTTGGGTTTATCAGGCCACCCGCTATCAACCCGTTATCAGACCACCCATAATATGTTGTCCCACGCACGAGCTGTCACTCTCGGCGTGAGGGTGGTGTATTGGAGATCCCACATCGACTAGAGATTATGACATTTCATTGTATATAAGTGGGTGCAAACCTCAACCTCATGAGCCAGTTTTATGGGGTTGAGTTAGGCTTAAAGTCCACTTTATAATATGGTATTAGAGCTCCTGATCTGGGAGACTTTGCTTCTGCAATTTTTTTTAGCAACCTTCATTGTTGTAATCATTGTCCTTGGCAGCCTTCATTGCTACAATTAATTTTTTTTTTTGACAGCCTTCATTGCTGCAACTTTCTATTTTCCATATCTTTTCTCCATTGACCACCACCACTTGCACCATTGACCGTTACTGCCACCGCCATTGACCGCTGCCAACCACCACCACCATCGTCGCTCGTCGGAAACTGCACCGCTCGTCGGAACTGCCACTGCTCGCCGGAAACTGCTGCTGGAAACCGCCACCGGAAAATTTTTCCAGCGGATTTTTTTGTGTGAACAGGATCAAATTTTGCCAATCTGAAAAACTAAGTTGGTTTTGAGCTCGCATGGACTCCCTTAGTAAGCCATCTAGCTATTGTTCCTTTACTACGAGTGGTAAGAGTTCTAGTTTTTTATCCTTTAATGCTTCTAGTACTGAAAATATATGGATTATAGACTCTGGTGCTATTGATCATATGACACCTCATTCCTCTTCTTTTTCATCCTACACTGCTTTATCCAGTAACCCATATATTACTGTAGCTAATGGTTCCACTACCCCCATTAATGGTCGTGGTAACATTCACCTTCAACCTTCATTTCCTTTAAAAAAATGTGCTTCATGTTCCCAAACTATCCAATAACCTCTTGTCTATTCAAAAGATTATCCAAGATTTAAATTGTGTAGTGGTATTTTTCCCTTCCCATTATGTTTTTCAGGATCTTGCCACGGGGAAGACTATTGGAATTGCTAAAGAGTAGGGCGAGTTATATTATTTACAGCATGAAGAAAGTAAAAAGTGTGCTAGACTACAGGCACACACTTCTAATCTTCAACAAGGTCATGAATCTTGGTCATCCTTTCAGATATGGCTTCAACACAGACGTCTTGGTCATCCTCCATTTAGTACCCTAAAGTCCTTATTTCCTGTTTTATTTACAAAAGTGTCTGCTTAGTCATTTCATTGTGATGTTTGTCAGTTTGCTAAACACCATCGGACAACTTTTCCTCCCAATGGTAATAAAAGTTCTAAACCTTTTGATCTTATTCATTCAGATGTATGGGGACCTTCACCTA
>Ga0123342_1004476_pt1 | contig 21295 bp, 12 predicted proteins | sample Turbeawhitnodule_FD_89960 | JGI IMG/M metagenome (GOLD analysis project Ga0123342, IMG submission 89960) | Root nodule microbial communities of legume samples collected from Mexico - Turtle bean Mexico white nodule | ecosystem: Host-associated > Plants > Roots > Nodule | place: Mexico: Nepantla...
AAATATATATATATATATATATATATATATATATATATATATATATATATATATATATATATAAGCACTGTATACACGGGATATAACAGCTAAAGGCAGCAAAAAAAAATTACATTGAAATTATATATAACTAGATTTGGAAAACGTTATAGCTTTAGGAAAAGTATAATTCTATAAAGTCAGGTCTAAAAACTTATAATTTCAATTGTAAATTTGTGATAAAATTTAATATGTAATTTTGTTTGCAATTAACATTTGTTAATGTATAAACAAAAACACTTACATAACAGTAGTTTTTTAACTTTGAAGTGGAGAGACATTAAAAAGTGTCCGAATTCTGCTGTCTGCCATAATTAACTAATGATGATGCTTTGCTAGTTCTAAGCTTTAAATTGACCTTTTTATTATTGTAAAGAATCATTATTATCATTACAATACAAACACACGTGCCCCTCACTAATGATTCAATTCTTATTTATTTATCATTTGATGTATAATTAGGGTTTTATGTTTTCTTCTCTACACTTTAAACTTTAGAGAATATCAAACATGAGAGGCATGATTGTCCAATTTTTTCTCTGTCGAAGGACACTGCTACTTAAAATAACAAGAAACACAATAATTAGTTTGGTGACAGCTTGTGATTTTGAGTTCTCTTTTAAATATTTTCTATAAATTGCTATGACACTTTGTAATAACTACAATTTTTTTTTATTAGAAATCATACAAAAGTATATTAAGTATTTTCTATATATAATTATATATTTTTAAATACTTCAAACAAGGAAAGTCTTTTGTTCTGCACCATAAATAAATGCGACTATATTTCTAAAAATATAATATAATATGTATTTAATTTGGTCATAGACATAAGTAAAAAAATAATCTCTTTTTAGAACAGCTACTATTAGTTACGTCTACTGCAAAATTTTATTTATTTAGTTAAAGTTTTATGATTCATGATAGCGTAATTTTAATTTTTAAAGTGTTTTAATCGGATTCTTTAACTTTTTTTTGAATTTAATGGTTGAGATTAGTATTTTCATTCTCACGTCATTTTCATACTCTACATATTATATTATATTATATATTATAATATTTAAAAAAAAAATCAAAAGTAAAGTTTTCATAAAATGAAACTTCACCATGCAGAAAGGTGAAAAATAGTGACTATTTTATTTTAACATAAAATGATAGTTCTACTATTATTGTGTTTCAACACATAATTTTATTTTATTTTATGGGAAAGACGACAACTATTTGACCATCGTGTTAATATCACACTAAAACGACAACTTTTATCATAATCGTCGTTTTACACCATTTCATAACTTGTATATAAAAATCATGTATGAGTTATAAAATGACGGTTATGGTAAAACTTGTCGTTTTATACCCTCCCAAACTTCAACACAAATGATACACTAAAACGAAGGTGATGTTATGGTAAAAATCGTTGTTTTATACCCTCCCGAGAGGTATAAAATGGAAGTTTGGGCCATAACTGCTATTTTTTATGGAATTTTTTTAGTTCATTTTGTTTAATATTAATTCTCATCTAAATTGACCTGTTCAATTAAAACTCAGCCAACCAAATACATAAATCCAGAAAATCAAATTATATATATTGATAAAAATGTATTACAAACACTAATAACATATTCCTATCTATCTATCTATCTATCTATCTATCTAATTCCTACACTATTGATTAGTTATCCTAGAGTTATAGAAATTAAGAAAATATGTACCCAAGCATGTCTCACATATTTTATGGTAGACAAAGGTAGTGAGCTTTCATTCGTAAAGAACTACATTACAAAATAAGGTTCACATTAATTAGTGTTATGATACATATATGTTAAAGAATTATAAAGAATAATTTAAATATTATTACCTTCTCCCAATCCCTTGTAATGTCTGCTCTTATAATGGTAATCATTCATTGTATAATGTAATAGCCACACTTGTAGCCTCCCGATTGTCTATTACACTATAATTCAATAGAAATTAAAAATTAATATTGATAAACAATGAAAAGAGAAGACAAAAATTACAAACCTTTAGTATCAACCATGTCAAATTTTGATAATTTGAATTGGATCGACCTTTGAGGATGTTATATCCATGTCATGAACTGATTAAGATGTTTAAGTAACATACGCAATTAAGTTTATAGTGTAATTACATATCAATTATGTGCTTTAGATGTGTGAATGACTTCTTGTGCAGGGAATAAAACCGCACAACAGTCTTATCAACCGTGGATAAGACAAGTAACTGTCAATGACCCTTATATCATTCATGAAAAGAGTTAGTATATATTTAAAACATGAAATAGTAACAATTAATGACTTATAATTGAACTTACTCATTAATATAAGGGTAAAAATAAATTTGTTTTCCCTCTTTTCCCAGAGTATTAGTGATGTATGACTGGGTTTTGGATTTCTTTGCTCCAATTGGATTAATACAACAGGGATCCAAGAATCCATAGACATCTTGATTCTCGTCATTGATAGAAACTCTAGACAAATACCTACAAGTTATTTGTTAAAGCATAATCAATAATAATTTAACATAAAGTAAATTGAAATATAGGTAAAACTACTCACATCATAAAAAAATGAATTATATTTATATTGAGCTTCTGGTCTCCAGCTGCAAATTCTAACAAATCTGACATGTATATGTACAGTGGCATGTCAGTGTCTCTTTCAAAAAACGTATCATCCCACGAAATGTCCATTAGGGTCTTGACCAATCTTTTTGGTCTTATAATTACGATTAGGTAGAGTATTCCCCTATGGAAGCATACCCTTTAACAACTGAAGCAATTCCGTGAAGCTTTTATCAATCCATCCATTTATTTTCTTCAAATTCATCATCTTAACACCGTTGAATCCCGTGTGAAGTTAGTTGATCCAAGATACAATGTAGTCTCTGCATCGCTTGACATACTTCCATATCCATGCGCTTCTACAAAAGACTCAACTCCAACATCACGAATCATGTCCCCTAATTGAACATCATGTACTTCACCATCTACTGCATCATCCATGGGCGAGTTCCTCTGCAGAATAAAAGACAAACTTTGCTGTCAAACTTGTGCAAGCGAGTTTCACGAGAATAAAAAAACTAACTTGGCTATCAAACTCGCTTAAGCGAGCCTTGAGCGAGTCTTGGGCGAGGTTGAACGAGTTTTTCAATGTTCCAACTTTGTCTTTTCATCTTGTCTTTAACTTGTCCATTGTCCTTTACCCTCTAATCTCTATTTTCCCATAGAATCCTAAAATTTAACACAAATTTAGGAACAAATCATTCACATTCATCTTATAATATAAAAATGTGTAAAAAAATTCAAATTCCTAAATTAGGGGTTGAATTAGAAATATTTTATCAATTAAAATCCAAAAATGCCTATCTTTTTGTATGAAATATTACTGAATTATAACACTTATCAAGACCCAATGAAGGCTAAACTCTTGGCTGATTTCTTTATAGAGTTTCATCAACTAGGAGAAAAACATGAATGTTGGTCATTGAGTGTGGATAGTTCATCGAATAAAATAGGTAGTCGATCTGGAATAAACCTCGAGAGACTAGAAACATTATCCTCAAGTAAACCAATATATTTGACTTTGATATATCAAACAATCAGGCCAAATTTGAAACATTGATTCTTGTGCTAAGGCTTACTGAGGAATTGTAAGCAAAATAACTCAAGTGCTAGAGTGAATCTTAGTTGATCATAGAACAAATAAATGACGACTACCAAGTTAAGGAGCCTCGCTACATAAATATTATCACATCATTGTGAATCTGGTGGAGAAATTTGAAAAATTCACCAGATGAAACTTTGCACCTTTACTAATTTTTTAGACTAATGCATTTCAAACATGTATTTTCAAAAGAAGCTCTCATTCTTCAATTAGTACAAATGATGATAGCTTGTAATATATTTGAGATACGAAAGAGAGAAAATACAAACAACAATTTATACTAGTTCGTTTGTCCCAACAAATTACATCAAGTTCTCAATTAAGAGACCGAGTTCCATTAAGTAGACTAATGTTGTGAAGTACATTTCAAGTACACTTTGAGCTCATACCCACTCTTTTCTAACCCCCTTGAGTATTGTTTAGGCTCGTAGCCACTTATGACTTAAACCTTTAGTATTAATTGGGCTCGTAGCTACTCTTGGCTAATCCTTTGAGTATTTTTTCCACAAGTCACTTCTGGCTCTATGAGTATTCTTTCAACTTCCAGCCTCTCTTGGCTAACCTATTGAGTATTCTTTCCCAAGCCATCCGTGACAAACTTAGTATTTTTTACCGAACCATTTCTGACTCGACTGAGTATTCTTTCCAAAGCATTTCTAGGCTTGACTAAGTGTTCTTTCCCAACAACCACAATTGGCTAAGATGTGAAGTCTGTGTTATTAGATCATGAATATTGCTCTTTAGGGAGGGAATACATAATTCTACGAATACAACGTGATGCACTCTCTCATATTTAGCTACATAAACACTCATAGTGTTCTCTTTGAAACTTTTTTGGATCCAAAGAGTTTACAGAGTTTGTACTCTATTCATAGGGGATCTATCTTCCTATTCTTGAAAGTTGGCTTTGTGTATGCATTGAAGAATATGTCCATCGAGAGACCGTTTTTGGTTGTTAAGCAACTTCAAATTACTTGAATCTCCTTTCTACGTCTGACGAGCTTGAATTTGGATGTTGCATTAAATGCACTCCATATAACTTTAATTAATCTTCTTATATACACAACATTTTTTATTACTAAAAATACTTATCTCCATAGGTAGCATGACCTTTTTCACTAACATATCATAAAAATGCACATTGTCCGGGGCAAATAGCTGAGTCAGAGTTGAAGTGATCTATATGTCATGATGTTGTTGAAGAAAGGAACTTTAGCTTTTTATTAAAGAGATCATTTGAAGTGACTTGTCTTTGAATGAATCTCTTTGGTAAAATGGAAGCAATTGACATTAACTACAACATATAATAAGTATATATATGTTTGTTGTAGTATGAGGTTAGCTTAGACTGTGCATATATGATTTGAAGATATAAATGTTTTATCAAAAGTAAATGAAGATTGCACAATATTGTATCATCTGATAGAGAAAACATGTGTGTGTTACATGATATGTTCTTGATCGAAGCTATTGTCTTGCAAACGAACCATTACCATGTTCATACTTAGTTGTTTTCAAGACTTAAGCAAAATGATAGGGTGTTGGACTTTTTCTTTAACAAAGAAGAACAAAGTTCCTCCATATAGTCCTTTGCTAAAGAAAAAAGAGTTAGTAAGACACACTAGAGAGTTATCACCATTGGAGGAATAAAGAAAAGGAAAAGGAGGCCATGGAAACATACCTAATGGAGAAGGGTGGTGAAAAACGACTGAGGAAAACTCTAGAAACGCTTGAATAAGTCTTGAAAGATGGAGAACGAGGGTGATTAGTAACAAAAGCTTGCAGGGTGTTTGAATATAATGCAAACATGCAAAATGGTGTATCTCTCAAACATTGCATCATAGGACATCGTATCATTAGAAACAAAATGTCAGCCACCTAAACATTGTAACATCTTAACGTGAAACAAAAATCCTTGGTATGTATGAGTTTCTTGTTCTCTGACTGATGTCTAGAACCTTTGGTATGTATGCATTCAATTTAAAGTTACTATTAGGGTGGCATGGTTGGTCCTTGATCTTACTGTTGTATTTAGTTGATAGTGTATGGATAGGCAGTAAGTCGATCGTTTGGGATGTTGTTTGAGTATGAGAAATTATGCTTTTGTATATCTAGCTCTGTATGAGAGTTAGACCACCCTTAAGTGGTACTGTTTAATTATTTGTTTCTTATTGATGAAAAAAAAATTAGTCTTCTAGAATGTGGTTGTAAAAATTCAACCTAAAAAAAATGCATAAGATCGATCTATAATTGGTCAATATAATAAAGATCATTCACTCTACAAATCGGTGCACCTGCATAACCAAGTTAGATTTCAAGCTGGAGAGAGACTTATGTTCTACGCCTACGCACATATGAGCAACTCAGATAATTAGAACTTAATATAATTGGCAATATACTTATTTGTATTTGAATAACTCAAATAAGCAATTGATAACCATATATAATCAATGGCTAGCGAGTACTAGACTGAAAGATATAAGATATTATTCAAGTATTATAAATAAATATATCTTTTAGTTATCAAACCTTCTTCTAGAGTCCTAAAATTTATAAATATATAAAAATGAAGTTCTCACTTAGTTTTTTTTTCACTCAATATACTGATGCATTTAACACTGTTAATAAGATCTTATGAACTTAAATTTTTGAAGAATATTTTGTAGGTGAATCTTATTTTAACTTTTAATTAACAATTTGACTTTCATATCCTCATATGGAGTTAACTTAGTTTGAAGGCATTTTTTTTATATGGAAAACACAACACTTCTTTCTTGTAAAAACATTTTATATTTTAATTTTAAAACAAACCAACAATTCTAATAAAAAGTTGTAGAAATAATATTAAAATACATTAATAAATGAATACTACAAAATAATCATTAAATAAAAGTTAAATTTAAAGATCAAATATAATTAGTTAGTATATTGACTAAATTAGATATTATAGTTGAGACTAAAATTATTGATATCTAAAGTAGTTTCTATTATTAATAAAATTTATAAACTAGTTTTTAAATTGATATCTAATTAGTTACCAAAATTTTAGCTACCAACTTTAGAATCTAAAGTAATTAGTAGTTAAAACCTTGATAGCTAATTAGATATCAATTTAAAAATTAATTTATAAATTTTATTAATAATAAAAATTACTTTAAATATCAATAACTTTTTTAATTTGTAAAATAATATATAATTTAATCAATATAATGATTAATTATTTTATTTTTTAAAATTAATTTTTATTTAATGATTTATTTTAATGAAACTTCAGTGTCACAACAAATTCATTCATTAAAAAGGTAAGTAATTAAAATATATTCACACTTACTGCATGTCAACATTAAATTCAAATAAAGAAAGCACTCACTTTTCATATACGACAGGTTTTTAGGGTACCTTTCGACTTTTGTCATTTCTAAAAGTATTTGTGTCGATTCTAAATATTCACGACAACACATCAACCGTCTAAAAGATACTACTGTTTGAATGCTCACATATTAGAAAATTACAAGAATAAATATGTTCACATACGACATGTCAAGTGAAAAAGACTTTTATTACGAGGGAATTATAATAGTGAATCTTAACAATAAACTAAAATCATAAAATAAAGTTATGTGACATTTTTAAATACTTATAATAAATTTTAATCTATATAGTGAATGTACAATTTAAATTATTCTTCTCACTCTTTCTAGTTATTGTATACTAGTAAAGAAAAATGTTTTATTAATGGTTAAAAAATCATATATAGACGAACCGTCATTATTTTGAATATTATTATAAGTTATTTAGAGATTAAAAAATTATTTATAATTAAGATAGTTATTATTATTAATAATAATTTATAAAATAATTTTTAAATAGATAAAAATTGACTACTTATATTTTTGTTACTGATATTTTTTATTTTAAATTAGTTTAAAAAAAAATTAATTTAGAATATAAAGTAATAGTTAAAAATATTGATAGTTAATGGTTAGATACTAATTTAAAAATTATTTTATAAATTTTATTAATAATAAAAATTACTTTAAATATTGGTAATTTTTTTTAATTTATAAAATGGACTCTAATTTAATTAATATAATAATAATTATTTTAAATTTTTAAAATTAATTTTTATTTAATAATTTTGTTGTAGTAATATTTTTTTTTTCACATATTTCTTTGATTAAATTTAGAAAAATAATTTTATGTACCTTATCGTAAAAGTTGTATATTAACTCTTTTTTATCAAAAGTTTTAAATATAAATTTTGTGATATTAATAATTGTTTTCGGTGTACGGTTTTGCAACCAAACCAAAGTTCAATATACTTATTAGTGATATATTTGGTAAAAGTTGGTCCACTTATTGTTGGAGATCCCACATCGACTAGAGATTAGAGCCTTTCATTGTATATAAGTGGGTGCAAACCTCAACCCTATGAGCCAGTTTTATGGGGTTGAGTTAGGCTTAAAGTCCACTTCGTAATATGGTATCAGAGCTATTTTGAGCCTATCCTAGCGAGTATTTGTTGGGCCTATCGTGCCACCCGCTATCGGACCACCCATAATATGTAGTCCCACGCACGAGTTGGCAGTCTCGACGTGAGGGTTGAGTTAGGCTTAAAGTCCACTTTGTAATACTTTATCAAAGGCTCCAAACATAAAAAAGAAATATACACTAACATTGTGAAATTACTTATTATGTTATGTTGTTTAAGTATATTTTATTCAAACTAATATATTTTATATTATTACAATGAGTTCAAGGACTTGTCCTCTCCATTTTCAAGGATTCCATAGCATGATCTCAAAATATAATAGTTTCTTCTTAGTAATTTAGAAAACAAAATTTTCATTATGCAAATATAAAAACTTATTGATTTTCAAAACAAATCCCTATTATAGAAAATTAAAATAAGATTTTAAATTATACGATTCTCACATATTCTATTAGATGGATGAGTCTCACCCTTTCTATATGGTTCTTCAATACTTTGAGATGCAATAGATGAATAATGATGCAATATTTCACTCATTTTCCTTTTGACTCACTATTCTTTTATCTCTTTCACTTTATGAATTTAAGATAGATTAAAATACGTACTTGTTAGGGAAGGGACCTTGTCGTATGTGTTAGTGATTTTTATAGATATAAACCTTATTATTTTGCTAGGCCCAAATAGTAGTCATTATCATGAAAATGCTCCTTTTTAACCTAATTACTATTTTATCCTTCATTTTAAATTTAATTATTTATCACTACAAGAAAATCATGAAATAGAAACCAATTTTTAGAGACAAAAAATAATTAGTTGCTATAATGACTAAATTAGAGACCATTTTAAAGACTAAAAAAATTTTGGTTTGTAAATTAGTTTCTATTATTGTTAAATGGTTTATAAATTGGTATCTAAAGACTTTTGCTACCAAATTTAGAAACTAAATAATTGGTAGTTAAAACCTTGGTAGCTAATTAGATACCAATTTAGAAACCATTTAACAATAATATAAAATAATTTAGAAACCAATTTTTTTTTAGTTTCTAAAATGATCTCTAATTTAGTTATTATAACAACTAATTATTTTTGGTATCTAAAATTGGTTTCTATTTCATATTTTTTCTTGTAGTGTATTAGTTCCTTTTAATAGCAAGTCATGTGTCTGTCACCTGAGACATAAAAATCGTACATTCTCTGTTAGCTATAATAAGATTTTTAATATGTTTTATAGACAATCCGAGTTTTTGAACTTCCTCTTTCATAGCAAAGTATACTTCAACTCCTTATGCTTAACAACTTCAAAGTACTTATCATTTTTAGAGAAAAAACATTGTTGCAGAGTTATTACAATACACTTTCAGTGATCTCGTAATATTATCAAATATTCCAAAGCCAATTAATTTGTATTGTAGCCTCAAAGCATTCTACACATTGAACTTCAATAGTGGATGCAACAACAATAGATTGTCTTGCAGTTCTCCACAATATTACTCCTTTAGCTTAAAGAAATACGTAGCCAAGAGAGGATTTTTCTAATATACACACATCTAGAAAAATTTGAGTTTAAATATCTAATCAATTCAAGATTATCATACTTCTTATACGTAAGCATGCAATCTTTTTTCCCCATAGATATATTAAAACATTCTTTGGAGCTTTCCAATGTTCCATTCTCAGATTACTTTAATATGATAACATTCCACCTCTAAATGGTTTAGTACAAGTTTGAGCATACATTATACTCCTAACAACAAATGCATGCAAAATTACTTTCATTTATTTATTTATTTATTATCAGAAACTTCCATTTATTTATGTCTCACATCATTCTTAGGACATTGAGCAAGATTAATTTTTTCTTATTTCTAATTTGGAATAGAAGATGTTGAGCACTTCCTTATCTTAAACATCTCTAGTACCTTATTAATATGCGCTTTCTAGGATAAGCATAACATTCCTTCATATCTATGTTGAAATATTTCTATTTCTATCACATAACTTGTCTCACCCATATCTTCCATTTCAAAGTTACTTGAGAGAAAGTTCTTAGTCCATGAAGAAGACCAAGATCATTAGTTGCCAACAAAACATACAAAATAAAAGAGTAATCTTACTCCCACTAATCTTTAGATATATAATCCGATCAATAGTGTTTTCCTTAAATATAAAAGAAATAATAGTATCAATAAACTTCAAATATAATTGGTGGGAGCCTTGCTTAAGTCCATATATTGATTTCTTTAATTTCCACAACATATGTTCCTTTCTTCAACTAAAAACTCATTGGTTGGTCCATATAAAATTACAGTCTAAATCTCTATTAAGAAAGACAGTTTTTCACATCTATTTGATGTAGCTACAATTAAAAAATTGGCTAACAATATCATGATAATCCCAAAAAAATATTTCCGTGAGACATGCGAAAATGTCTCTTTATAGTTAACACCATATTTTCAAGTAAAACCCTTAGCAACAAGTCTAGCCTTATAATATTTAAGATTGCCATGAAACTCACATTTGGTTTTAAATAACCATTTACAATAAACTCTCTTGCAACCTTCTAGCAATTCTACAAGGTTCCAAACATCATTACGCTCCATGGACTTCAACTCTTCTTTCATAGTATTTAACCATTTTCTAGAATTATCACAATTTACAGCTTGTGAAAACGAAATCACATCATTATCAATATTGCTTAAGTCACTTTCTTACTCATGTATAGATTCACATAATCATTCAAAATAGCTTATCTATTTACTTTGAGACCTCCTTAATGTTATTTCTTTTTATTTCTAAGATACGATATTTTGAATCATAGACTCATCATTGTGTTGGTCTTCTTTATTGTCACAACAATTAGAGAAACACTCTCTATCTTCTTTAATTTCCACTTATTGTGGAATTAAACTCTCATTGATTTCACCATATTCAATGAACGTGCATCTCTAATTCAAAAATTCTCATACTGTTATTAGAACAGTCAATATAATTAGAATATAATCATTTAATTTTTTAAATAATTAATGAAATATTCATTATTATTCTTGTATCTAGTTTGTTTCTTGTGAACTATAAACCATTATTTCTGTCTAAATACTTTAAACATTAAGTGTCCCTCCAATCCAGAAAAAGTGTCTTAAAGATCTGTGTTACTAAAAGCCTTTTTTTTATATATATTTAAAGCTCCTCTCTCTCAGTGGGAATAGTATTTTCTAAATCAAAATGTTAAAAGACACGAAACCTGAAAAACCTTTTTCTCTTTATTATTAGTTAAATTTTATTAAAAGTTTGTAAAACTCATTAATGACATAAAAAAACTATAAAATTCATAACTTTTAATAAATTTCAACTAATAAAAATAAATAAAAAAATACTAAAATATTTGACTATGATATCTCTTCTCTTTTATGGTGAAAAATGAAAGTATGAATTGACGCATGCGCATGACAACTTTTGAAGGAAATGTGTCGGTCAATATTTTCCATCATCAGAAACAACAGTTGAAAAGAAAAATACAAAAGCTAGTAACTCATAATTAACCAACTAGAAAACAAGGCATCTTCACCCTGTAGAAGCAGACTTCACAACTTCACATCTTGTCAAATCTAAAGAAGAGAATTATGAAGAAAAATAACAAAATTAATATAACTATTTTTTTTATCATTTTAATAATTAATAAATGTGTTTGTTTGCATGCTTAACAGCTAGAAATGTTTGTTACGTATGGTATTTGTGTTCTATCTCCAGTATTAGCTTTCTTCCATGTGGCAAATTGCTACTAACCCTAAGATAAAGAATCTATACATCACCATGACATTAACCCACATGAGTGGATAAAGTTTTCTAATTAATTAGAGAGAGAAATATAGGAAAACACCCTTTTCATGGTTAATTGGATACAGCTTTGAACCACAATAAGGACAGTATATATCAATAATGAATAAGGACCACATATATAGTGGATGCATGAGAAACTAGCTAGTTGAAAATAAGAGACCTATAAGCACTAAGAAAATAGCTGAATCCCACTTTCCTTCATAAAAGAGTATGCATTATATGAATCTAAATACTAGCCTCAATGAAATTCAAAGTGAATATTTTTTACTAAATATGTGATTTATTATTTTCTTTCGCTAGTATGACATTGCTTGACAATTAAGAGTCTATAATACAAACTATGTTTTTTTTTTTAGTTTTGAGGTTTGTAAAGGAAGGAACCCTAAACTTATAGGTAAGGGAAGAACATGGTAACTACCTTTGAACAAGGGGAAGAAGTAAACAGGAACATGTTTAATGGTGTGGTGGGTATGAATATAGACAACATCTTTACAACTAAAAAGCTTGTAATGATAATCTTCACATGGACCTCACATGCTCTCTATGTATTTAATATAAGCACTATCTACACTACATTAGTAGACAAAGTTAGTTTTTCAATTCCTACTCATTGTTGCCTTGTGGGATGGAATTAGACATTACACAATTTTACACACATGCAACATGGGAGTGGGAAGTGTCTCCCTGCTTTTCGTCACTTTATTTTTCTTCTGTTTTTGTTTTTCTGGATATTTTAGTTTCGAGTGTGGATATGTTCACATTTACACTTAACAATTTAATATATTATTATTTTAATTATATTCCTTTTATATTTTAGTATAAATTATTATATAGGTGTTAAGTAAGAATATATTGGGAGTGTCAAATTATCTTTTTTAGTTTTTAATTGGGTTAAGTGAGATTGAATTTTGATTTTCTGTAAGAAAATCTCAGGTTGGAGCTCTATTAAAGAAAATTCTGAAGAAATTGTACATACTGAGAAAATAAATAAATAACAATTTGTGATCACGTAGTTAACTTTATGAAGTGGGATAAAACTTTTTTCCTCATTTCCGATTTCTGTAAGTACATTTAAAGGTTCTAACATTATTTAATTTGGATAAAAATTAAAATTAATTAAATTTAGTAATATTGGGTATGTTTGTTTAAAAAAAAAATACAAAATTTTGTTTTTAATAAAATAATTACTTATGATTTTTAACATAATTAGGGAAACTTATTTAATAAAGCACAAAATAGGAAAGAATAATGTTTTGCTTTCTTTTAAAAATGTCATGGAGTTAATTTTCATAATACGTATGTGGTATAAGGATAATAAGTATTTTAAAAAAATGTGTGTTTATGGTTTATGTACTGGAGGGGAATGTTCGGGACCTCGGTCCAGATAGGGTCGGCACATGAAAGGTAATTAAGATAAAAGATAAAGAAATATTTTATTTGTTGTGATATTATTATGAAGATGAAAAATATAATTGTTATTGTTTAAATCTGTTATCATATTATTATGAAAATAAGATTTATCTTTTGTGATAATATGCAAGTTATTTATATATTAATTAAAAGTTGATGAGAATAAAAGAGGAACACCCGAGAATAATGGTGCACATGTTAAATAGAATGTTTTCCTGTTGTTAGCACCTGAAGATAAGTCGTGCCCGTTAGCAGGTGGTTTTTCTTATATTTATGCTTTCAGTTGAGATAAGATTCTCATGAATGAAAGCTGTTACAAGAGTAGTTATAAAAGGGGCATGAGACCCTAGGTAAAGGGACGTTGTTTCTGAATACTAGACGGAAACCGAATACTTATCTTATTTTAGTAACCTCTCACTGACTTGATCGTCAAAGTGTGAGCGATAGGTAGAGCCCCTCTGTCCCAACAGAGCCACGTTCCAATGCAACGAAAAGACACAAAAAAGAAGTTAGAGGAGACAGGTTAGGAGTAGAGCTTTCCACTCAAGTCAATTGGCGAGAACAATTTATATTGAACAAAATAATGTTCCAAATTTTCTAGGATCTCATGATACTTTTCTTTGTTTTTCATTGGTTTGATGTTGCTTATTACATTTAAACCATATTATTTAGATGTTTAAATTTAAAAATATGAGAATTGAAATTAATTGTTAAAAATAGTTTAATATAATAGATTAATGTTTTATTTTACTTTATTCTAACCAACATATGTCTTTACTTTAAATAGAGTTGTGGATGACACAAACGTTTTAACTAGCAGAGGTAGAAAAAGGTCACTGCAATTCTTGTATCCTAAGGTTAGAAATATTTTAATAAATACAATATGTACAAGTTGTATGAAATTATTTTTTGTCATTTCTTATTTTACTGTTTAGGCAAACAAATTCATTCAAATGTGACTACTACATCATGTACTGGATAAAAGTCATCATTTGGATGGGTATTATTAACACCTGGACAGAGGTAACATATTTCAATGTAGGATGAATTTGTATTCTACCTTTATGAGTGCTGCACAATAACGTGAGAGAAATGCTTCAGGTCTTTAATGATCAATTTTCGTTGTCCCAAGATGGCATCCAACAACTAAGACAATAATAGGCAGCTTTCCTTCTCTAGCATAAATGGTGTGGTTTTATTTTCTTGTTCATAAAATTTTTAGGTTATTGGATTAGATAATATTTTTCATAAAACTTTTTTTGGAAATGGCTAGCTTATATTGTATGCAATGATTATTGACAATTTTCTATATTTTAGGTTTCCTTTTGAATCCAAAGCTAATTCTATTTATGGAAAAAACATCCAAAATTTACATCAGACCGTTGATGACTGTTTTACGACAAGTGTACCATGTCCGAAATAATATTTTGTCCATAAGAACGTATATCGAATCCACAAGGAATAATTGAATTCTTAAGTAAAATATTCACTAAATAGAAAACAATAATTAATGTTTGTTGTATGTGACATTGCAAGAATTTTAAATAAAGCAAAGTAAAGAGTTGGTTGATTGAATTGGGAAAATTAGGATTCACTAAAAAAAAATCATATTTATCGACGATTTTTTTCCCACAAACCTGAATCCGTAAGTAAATTCACCATTACTTACGAATATTATTAATTGATTTGAATCCGTCAGTAAATTTAACTTTACCTACATATTTCTATCCGTAGGTAAATTTTACATTATTTACAAATTTTACTATCTTAAATAAATCCAATATAATTACTAATTATTAATATATTTTTTTATTAATAATATGAAAAATATGAAAAATATAAATAATCTTAATAATTTTAAATTTTTTAATAAAATAAATAATACTATTCATAATAATTATATACATAACATTAAAAATATTATTATAATATGAATAATTTTAAAATCATAACTAATATTCATAAACAATAATAATAAATAATAGATATACATACTATTAACATTGTAAAATTAATAATATTAATATAATAATACTAATAATATTATTAATAAAAATGTTATTAATAATAATATTAATGGTATTAATAATATTAATAATGTTGATAACATGAATAATGATAATTATAAATAATAATCATAACAATATGTAATATTGATAAATAATAATTAGAAATAATAATAAAAATTCAAATAATAATTAAAAATTTAAAAATAAAATATGTTGAATTTATCCACGAACTAGAGTTTGTCGGTAACTACTGTTTTCATTACCTATGGGCTGGAGTTGGTAGATAACTACGGTTTCCATTATCCACAGACTGGAGTTGGTAGGTAACTACTGTTTCCACGCCCACATTACATACATATTTATATTAATAATATAAATAATAATCATAACATGACAACAAAACATGATTGATCTAATGGTTAAAGCTTCTTTTGTTATTCAAGGGACGTGACTTCGAGTCTCACCTGTAGTTTATCTCTAACATTAATAATAGTTATAATAACATATATAATAGTTGTCAATAATATCCTAAAATTAGACATAATTATTATTGCGAAAAAAATTTAGAAATAATAATAAAATTCAAATAATAATTAAAAATTTAAAAATAAAATATGTTGGATTTACCTACGGACCAGAATTGGTAGGTAACTACTGTTTCCATTACCCACAGACACATTGTTCATAGGTATATTACCTACACCGACATTACATACGGATTTTGGTTCGTGGGTAATCCGTAGATAAATGGGTTTTTTCTTGTAGTGATTGCGGTTTATCCTTCTCACTTTTTTGTATTTTGAAGAGCATAATAATATTATCTTTTATTAATATTGATGCTCATATAAACTCATTCATATGATTTCTCGCATATATAATTATTAAGATAATCTCCTAAATATCAATTCCTTACATATTTATATAAAATCCTTATCCTTATGAACAAATGTTGATAGCAATTAACATTTAAAATTTATTCATAGCATTTAAATATGTTAAGCATTATCGTTTAGGTCAGATACTTAGAAGTATTTTTCAATCAAATCTAATGGTCAAATTCATGATAAAACAAGCATTACGAATAAAATGACAATACCAATCACCTCAATACATAAGAGTTTGAACAGATTACTCTCAATCTCTAAGGATAGAATTAGCTACTCATGTTGGCCATTACAAGCATGAAAAGTAAGAAAAAAAGATTTAGGATGTTTCTCCTTGACAGTTGCCTCCTCTAGAGTTTTTTTTATCACCTTCTATTCTCCCAACACCCCTCATATTTAACCTAGTTGAGCTTGGGCTAAGTGACTTTTCGCCTGTGCTTGATTGAGCTCGGCTAGTCAAGTTGGATGAGCAAAAGCCCAACTTCTCTAGGGTGAGTTCCTCTAGAGTGCTTCTGGCTTAGGCGAGTTTTGAGTGTTCCAGGCTTCCCTTTTCATCTTGTCTATTCTCCTTTAGCCTTTTTATCTCCATTTTCCCTTAGAATTATGTAATTAACACAAATTTTGGAATAAATCAATCTTATTCATATTATTATCACGAAATATGCAAAAAATGTTTAAATTCATAAATTAGGGGTTAAGTTATAATTATTTTATCAACAAATATCCATAATTGTCTGTCTTTTAATATGAAATATTACTGAAATATGACACTTATCAACTCCCCCCAACCTAGAGTGTTGCTTGTCCTCAAACAAAGTAAATGAATATAAATAAATCATATTTGAATTTAAAAATAAAATCAACATTATTCACTAAGCAAAAGATTAAATTAGAAACTTATGTTGCTTCCAACTTCAAATATAGAAAAATATAGATACAGTCAACTTCCAGGATCAAACTAAAACAATAAAATGACAATTCATCAAGGAATTTCTTCTCATGCTCACAGGTAAGTGTTTCTATCTATTTTCACCGAATCATAACAAATCACAGTTTCTTTTCATTTCATCTTCATATCACAATCGTATTAGAAACGTGAATCTTAAGGTCTTTTATATGGTTATAATGAGGTTTGGCTTCCAAAAAGTATTGTTTTTCAAATAACAAAATACATATTTTAAAGAAGAAGAACATACCCACAATCCAATTACTACACATATGTGTTATCTAATCACCATTTTCTTTTACTTCACGTTTTCCTCATTTTCTTTTTACTCTTTCATGATTTTAGCATGAATTTTTCTTTCTCTCCCTCTTTTTTTTTTATCAAATAATAGGAATACATTATTCCTACTTCCAATAACTGAATTATTTAAACTCTAAAACAACTACAACCAACCATTCATTTTCTATATATATATATATATATATATATATATATATATATATATTGCATCTATGTTCTCTTTCCTTAAACATGCCAATGAGAAGGAAAATATATTATTCAAGGTTTAGAGAACAATAATAACAAAAATTCTTAGCTCAAAAAGAGTTATCAAAAAATGAATTCTATTTACATAGAGGTTGGCTATTTGGTCTTGAGTTCTCAATTAACACAAATGCCTCAATCATGTTCATGCTCTTTTATGATGTACATAACTAAAAACTAAGCAACCACAACTTTCAATTCATCAGTAAAATTCAACTGTTTAAAGTTCACATACACACTTGGTTTAATTAGTCTCATTCCTTGATTTATCATTATCTGTTTTAATCAATCATTCTGTTAAATTTTCATGTATCATAATTTCAAATACATTTGAATAGTGATTCAATCACATTTTCTTTTCCAACTTATGTCTATTTCATTTCACTATTTAATATTTAAGCACAAATTCCTTTTTTCCACAATTCAAATTTAATAATGCAGTTCTTATTTATTTAAGAAAAAAACTAGAAAATCACTTAACAATTAATTAAATTAAAACTTAAAATAAGTCAAGAATAACAATACAAGCAAATTAAACAACTGAAAGCAAAAAATAACAAAATAAGAAAATAAAATAAACAAAAATAAACAACTGAAAAAATAACTAGAAGGATAAAAAATTTAAATATCTGAAAAGAAAAGAAAACTAGAAAGATAAGACTTTGTTTTTGCTCAATCTTCTCTTCCTAGGATTTCATCCAGCTCTGTATTAAAGCCTTAATCTACAGTTGTAGATGGTCCTGCTTCTTCTGCTGGATCTGCCCTTGAAAAATAGAACATGTCCCAAGGCCAAGCTACATAAGATCCAAATTGATCTGGATACATATAGGGGTTGGGAGTGCCCTTAATTATGTACTTTTATATTTCTTGGGCGAGATTGTATAAGTGAAATCTCGCCTAAGCAAGATTTGTCTTGCTTGGGCGAGATTACTCCAGAGAGCACCCCTTTTAAATTTGCTTAACTCGCTTAGGCGAGCTATATCACGCCTGTGCGAGTTTCCCTGCACATAAAATCTAAAATTTATGCAAAAACATGGATTTATTAACAAAAAAGAAAAACAAAATTTAAAATAACAAATCATAATAATAAAAAATATCTACTGGGTTGCCTCCCAGAAAACGCTTGTTGAACGTCATATAGCTTGACACCTATTTCTCTACGGTGGATGATCGCTTTGTAGAAACAATTTCCTGGTTACAACTTTAGTTCTTCTAGAATATGGGCTTTTAAGTTCAATAGTGACATCCATCCTGAGTTTTTTAATAACCCATAATCTTGACCCTTTTGTCTTCAACCATCTAGGTTGAAATTTTAACTTAGCAATTCTAAGCATGATTGGTTGCCCTAGTTTATATTCATCATTCTCTGTAATTACCTCCTCTTTTGTCCCTGATTTAGATGGCTCTTTATTAGGAAAATGCTTTTCTACAGTTTTTGGTTTCAGCTCTTTGTCTTCAGCTTTTGAAATGTGATGATGTATAACTTTCTCAAAAACAATTGAGAGGTTTATGTGAGGTTATTTTAGATTACTCCATTTTAGAGGTGACACTTTACTTATGATTGAGGTTTTTTAACAAGTATATGGTGAGACCTAAGGAAGATGTCCACTGCACACGAACTTAACCAAGTGGTTAAGTAAGTGTGAAGGTTCACTTTCAAAGGCAAAGAGGAAAATAAAGATAAGGTGATAATGATGATGCATTGCAGAAATTGAAAGACATGAAAGGAAACAATTAAGATGGCCATGGCTGAATGCTAAATGGAAGAACAACACAAGAACACGAAGGAAAAACGAATTATAACAAGTACAAAACACAATAATAAAGTGGTAAAATGGAAATGAAGGAAAATGATGGAAGAAGAAAGCTTATGTGTGAATTGAGAAGGGACACGCCACTTGGAGTATGGTTTCCTCCAAGATGAGTGTAGAGGGTTGCCACTTGAGAGCTCTCAAACTCACTCAAGATAAGACCTATTGCTAGAGTAAACAATCATCACACAAAATGTGCAGATTTTTTCTTCTTCTATAAAATTCAACACGAAAATACAAGGAGGAAGACACCCTATTTATAAGAGATGGTGCCTTGGAAAACAAGAAGCAAGGGTGATGTGAGTTGATTTTAAATTTATCCATTTTAGATATGACACTTTACTTAGGATTGAGATTTTTATCAATTATATGGTGAGAACCCAAAGAAAATTCTCATTGGACACGAACTTAACCAAGTGGTTAAGTAAGTGTGAATGTTCACTTCTAAAGGGGAAAGGAAAAATACAATTATATGGTGATTGATGATGAAGGGCGAAAACTAAATGAACATGGAAGAAAACATAAAAGCATGATGGAAACCGAATTGACAATGGAGGAAAATAAGAACATAAGAACACAAAGATAAATGGAGTAATAGAAAAATGGAAGAGATGAAGGAAGGAAATGTTTATGTGATGGAAGAGAGTTGGTCACGCCACTTGGAGTGTGGTTTTCCTCCAAGATAAGTGTTGATGGTCGTCACTTGAGAGTTCTCCAATCACTCAATATAAGACCTAATGCTAAGAGGAAACAAGCCTCACAAACACCTCACACAATTTGTGTAGAGTAACTTTTCTATTCAAATTCAACATCTAAATACAAGGAGGAAGACACCCTATTTATAGGAGATGGTGCCTTGGAAAATAAGAAGCAAGGGTAGGATGGTAAATGTGTGTGGGAGCTACCTTTAGGGTTTGATTAAGTCAAAACCACACCTTAGGCCACTTCTTCTAGAAACTAGGTAAAAAACAAGCTAAAATGATAACTACACCCCCCTATTATGTTAAAGGCATCTATTCTAGCCTATCTTGTTATTTGGACCCCTAAAGTGAGGCCAATTTATTTACAACTTGTTTAATTCTTAAGAAGACTAGCATAAAGAACATTAGATGCTCTGGTCTTTGTCCATTTCTCCCTCTGGAGAGGTCTTCCCTTGAAAGTGGAGATGACTTCTCATAGTGTGAATGGTAATTTGCATCCTTGGTCATCTCTTTGTTGGCTTGGTTTGTATCAAAGGGTAGGATGGTAAATGTGTGAGGGGGCTGCCTTTAAGGTCTGACTAAGTCAAAACCACACCTTAGACCACTTCTTCTTGAAACTAGGTAAAAAACAAGTTAAAATGATCACTAGACCCTCCCTATTATGCTAAAGGCACCTATTATAGCATATCTTGCTATTTGGACCCCTAAAGTGAGCCTAATTTATTTACAACTTGTTTTATTCTTAAGAAGACCAGAAGGAAGAACATTTGATGTTCTGGTCTTTGCATATTTCTCCTTTTGGTCAGATCTACTAGATCCTTAGTGGGGTCTTCACTTGAAAGTTGAGATGACTTCTCATAGTGTGAATGGTAATTTGAGTCCTTGGTCATCTCCTTGTTGGCTTGGATTGTATCATGCCCCTCCAAGTTTGAGAGAATTC
>Ga0123342_1004477_pt1 | contig 21295 bp, 19 predicted proteins | sample Turbeawhitnodule_FD_89960 | JGI IMG/M metagenome (GOLD analysis project Ga0123342, IMG submission 89960) | Root nodule microbial communities of legume samples collected from Mexico - Turtle bean Mexico white nodule | ecosystem: Host-associated > Plants > Roots > Nodule | place: Mexico: Nepantla...
AAAAATGTTAGACATACCATAACCCGTTTGTGCTCATTCTTCTCTTCCATCTGTTGTAAAGTCATTGATCCATCAAAACTAGATGAACTTCAAAATGAAATTGTTGTTATCTTGTGTGAATTGAAGATGTTTTTTCCTCCATCCGTTTTTGACATCATGGTTCATCTAGTGGTGCATCTGGTAAGAGAGGTTAGATTGTGTGGACCAGTGTACTTAAGATGAATGTATCCTGTTGAGCGGTATATGAAAATTTGAAAGGTTATGTGAAAAATCATTATCGTTCAGAAGCTTCAATGATTGAAAGGTACATAGCTAAAAAAAGTATTGAATTTTGTTCAGAGTACATGTCAAAAACAAATCCATTAGGTCTTCCAACTAATTCATGGCAGCACAGACGTTCTACAAGTAAATGTTTACGTGGTGAGAATATTGTAAGCAAATCTCAATCAGAAGTCTTGCAAGCACATTTGTATATATTGAATAACACATATGAAATTATACCTTACATAGAAACTCATAAAGCCATTGTGAAGGAAAATAACCTAAGACAAGCAGAGAAATGGATCTTGACGGAACATAATAGAACTTTCATGCCTTGGTTTAAAGACGAGGTGTTCAAGGATTCAACAACATCAGAGACCTTGACCTGGTTGGCTGCTGGATTGAAGTTTGATGTCATCTCATGTACAGCGTACGAAGTAAATAATTGTATATTTTACACGAATTCTATGGATGAAAAGAGTACATTTCAAAATTCTGGTGTTAGTCTTGAAGCCGAGTCAATGTAGTTTTCGACTTCGAAAGATACAAATCCAGTACTTGGATCAATGACATACTATGGGTTTATAGAATGTATTCTAATTGTGTAACTATGTGGGCTGCATGGGTATCCTTATATATACCCTTCTACAGTATGTAATACACAAGCTTTTTTATATAATCTCAAATAGATATCCTTTCCTCTCTTACACTAGTGCAAAAAGAAGAAAAGGATATTCTTGATTTAGTGCGGCTTTTGTGCTATCCGCTTTCGTAAAAAACGCGGTGGCATTTTTGAAATTATTTTGATTTACGAATGCGGCTATTTGTATAGCCGCACTTGTAAATCAAAGCGCTTGATTTACGAATGCAGCTATTTGTATAGCCGCACTTGTAAATGAAAGTGTTTTGATTTACGAGTGCGGTTTTACCTTTAGCCGCATTCGTAAATCCTTTTTTACCCTAAATTTTGAAGCGTGCCACACACAATTTCATACTTTCTTTCTCGTCTTTGCCTTCGTTTCGCGTTCAGACTCTGAGTTCGTCTCCTTCTACTGCATCTGCATTCCATTTGTGTCAATGTAAGTTTCTTGAGCTCTCTTTCTTCCTCTTCATCTTCAAAAATATATGCATACATGTTTTCGTTTTTCTTATATATGTTTTTTTCTTTGCATTGGTGGTTTCGAAGCACTGTTTCATTGGCTGACATTTGTTTTTCTTACATTGTTTGGTTTCTTGCATTGCTCAGTACTCTTTCATTGTCTTCGTGGATTCTTGAGGGTTTTTTGGTTTGCTCCGTCGCTGCTGCCCTGTCCACCGCCGCTTCTGCTGCCGCCGCCGTTGCTGGCGCTCCCATGCCACTCTTCATCAACGTTGCCTTCACACAAGATTAACGATGTTTTAAATTTTTTAATTTTTTTTTAATGATTTGGCATATACAAGTGCAGCTAAAACAAATAGTCGCACTTGTAAATAGTATTTATAAATACAGCTATATAGCCGCATTTGTATTTCTTGATTTACAACTGTGTATTGATCAAATGCGGTTATAAAGCCGCATTTATAAATTCGAAATATCCACACTTGTTTTATGTTTGTGCACCAGTGTTATGTGCTTGCTTGACCTAATAACTAATAAAAATCCTACATTTTGAAAAAATTCTCTCCAATTTTAAGAGAATTTTGTCTTCTGTTCAACAGGTCTCTTAACAAAAGCAAAGAAAGCTAGCTGCTGTAACAATCTATCATTTGTGATAAGAATGCATATAATGAAATGAAATAAAAAAAAACTAAAAAGATGTTCAAATAATACTGTTCAAAGTCAAATTCTCCAAAATATATACCAGTTTTTGGATAGAAAACATTAGACTAAAAGAAAAATACAAGACTGTACCGGTAAGAACCAAACGAGATCTAGAAGTCTCGATGATACCGGATCTAACTGACCGACATATTTAAAATACATTAAGATCAAAAAGAGATTAACAAGTTTAAGTTGTACATAAAAATTGCATAATACACTTTTAATCACATCCAAATGTTAATCTGGTCCAATATTAATAGATCGATTATAAGCATCTAAACAATCATGACTTTCAACAAAAAGATATGTCATTATCGCGTATTAATTACACCGAACACTGAATATCGAATACTTACTTGAGCGTCGAAGTATCTTTTGCAAATGTTCTCCGAAGAAAAACTTGATTGAAGTAAAGAAGCGAGAAGAAAGAAACGAAGATTAAGCCAAACTAATTGTAGAAATACAAGGAGCAATGTAGACCAACGAACCGAGACGAAAGAGTAAATCGTCAGCAGCAGGTAGAAGTCTCTCAGATACTTTTCTATGAACAAAAACTAAGGAAACACAGATATAACATGTGATTCATCTACTCCTTATAAAATCAACTCTAGCGAATGGAGAGTTCTTATGTAAATACCGCACCATCGTATTTACAGCTTCATCAGACGTTACACTGTGTATATCCTTTATCAGTTTCAGTGACTCTAATTTAGGAAAACAAGCAATTTGAGTTTCCACTAAATTATGCTTTGATAGAACCTACAATCATTACAATGATTAAATTCATATTTGAATGGATATCTAGAAGTATTAGAACCAAAAACAAAACAAAAAATACATAAAAATATATAACACCTCTAAAATAAATCCAATGGCAGCAGCAGGGAGTGTCATTTCCTTTACATTAGCAAACAGCTTCAACCAAGATCCAACTTTAATATTTTCTTCTGAAAGATTGCATAGATAGCTTTGACCCATCACAGTTAGAAAGCTAAGATTTGGTGTCGAAAGCAAAAATCTGTAAGGTTTTCTGTACAAATGATGCAGACTAAGAGTGGAAATACTAGAATTAGATATGAAGAGTTCTTCAGTATCAAATCTATGTAAAGAACAATCGTTAAGGATCAAAGTGTGCAACAAGTTATAACACGAAAAGGGTTCAGCACAATCACTGTAACTTGCAGTGAAACAAAGATTCTCAAGATGCAACACTTTTAAAGCTGGCAGAGGGAGAGAGTTTGGAAATTTCAACACAGGATGACAAAAATGTTTATGGGAAATCTGAAGGTAAAACAAAGATGGACATTGAATTATGAATGAAGGAAATTTGGAATCCAACATGTAGAAAGAAAGATGAAGTGTGATTTGCTGAACATGGTGCAGTGCAGCATATGTGATGATCCTGTTCAGCTTCTGGACCTGAGAAGAACGGTGTAGAACAACATCAACCTTGGGTAAGGTAATGGAAGTATCTCGAGCAGAAAAAAAATGAGACACAAATCTGTTATAATCAATGACCCTTCTAAAATCTGTGGAGTTCATAGAGAAACTTGCACTACCCTTCCAAAGGTCCTTCCATTGTTTTGACAAGACACTAGTCTGCACTGCATGCTTTACGTTCATGAATTGCAGTATGTGGAAGAGAATGTCAAAGGGTAAGTCACTGATGATTTTGTCTCTTGACTTTTCCTTCTTTTTGCTTCCCCTCTTCCTCTTCCTCTTCGCCACCGACATCTGCTTTGCTTCTTTAGTTGCTACAGGATGAACACAAATTACAAATAATTTACATTAAAAAAATATATTTTTATGTAAATATGGTACTGAATTTGGTTGCTATTTATTTATTTATTTATTTATGTATTTAAGTATTAGTAAATAGATACTAATAAATAGTATACATATATTTTTTTTTATAATTTTACTTTTAAAAGTTATATGACTGTTTGTATTCATTGAAAAGAATAATAAATTTATAATATATATAATGAAATATCATTCAGTTTACTTATCTATTCCATGTTTCTATTTGTCTTTATGTATATTTTAAATTTTCATATTTTAAATTTTAAAGTACACTGCAAAAATATGTGAATATCTTTTCATTCAGTTTACATACGAAATATAAAAACTAATGATGCATATATTTTTATATAAATAAAAATATAAAACTAAAATTAATATAAATATTAAGTTTTAATTTATTAAAATAAAATAGTATAATAAAAAAACATCTATTTTTTTATATATTTTATTTTACCTGTTATTATTATTTTTCTCCATTAGATGATTCAAATCTATGTCAAATCTTATTTAAATTATTCAAATCATATTTACATTTTTCAAATCCGTTACGCTTATCAGTTGCATTTATTCACATTTGGATTTATCATAGTCTCTCATTTAAGTCTCCCATTACCCTTCTAATTCACTTCTAATTACTATCTCTAACTTTTAGGTTAGTATTGATATTTTAAAAAAAAAAACAGATTTGTTATAAGACAAATAATTTGAATAAATTATTTATCTAAATTTAAAATTATAAATTTTTAAATTAAAATAATTAAAACTTAATATAACCATAATAAAATATCCTAAACTCGTTGAGATAAATTTGACCTAGGGGTGACAAAGCGGGTCGGTCCGTCCCGCATAAGCCTGCCCCGCTTAGGTTGCCCTGCATACAAAATGCGGACTGGTTTTCATGAACCGGACTGCATGCGGATTGGCCCGCGGACTTGTAGGTTGGTCCACATTTTTTTTTTTAAAGTAGAGGAGTGGTGGAGGCAGTATAACTGCATTGTATTTTGAGTGAAAACTTAATTTTCTTTCACTTAAATTGTCACTCCTCCACTAGACCATTGTTGTCAAGTCAATTAATTTTATTTTATTTTATTTTTTATTTTTTTGCGGACCAGCCTGCCCCGCCTCACTGCTGGCCCGCACGGGTCGCGGGTTATGCGGAGCAGGTTAATACGGATCAGCGGTTTGAACCACTTTACCGCGGGCCGCCCCGCCCCACTTTACCCCCTTAACTCGAAACAAAGTTCCAAATATGAACCATCATTCTCTTCTCTTTAACTTGAGGGCTTGTTCCGTGAATAGTTTCACATTGCTTAGGAGTAAATTCAAAAACAACATTCATCTCTTAATCATCGAAATAAATGGTGATGGAAATCCAAGTTTTAACTTGAAATATCTCGAATACAATGACTCGAAATTTAAATACAGGAGGTGATGGAAATCTAAGCTTCAGAACTCAGAATACCTCAAATACAGCGAAACTCGAATACAGTAAGTAACGAAGCTTCAAACTTTGAAACAGTAATTCATCATGGTGAAATCATTTCAATAAACTTGAGGTTGTAACAGTAAATATTTTTGGAGCATTCAGTATAATGATTTAGGATTCACACAATACATATAAGATAAAAATAGAATGGTATAAGGATTAGATGATACCTGGAAAGAACAGAAAGTGAATAAAGGAGGAAACAATGCAATCTGGACCACTAAAGAAACAATGCAATCTGGACCACTAGTAGTACATGTTTACATATATAAATAAATTTTGCATTCAACAAGTTCATAGATCCAATTAAAATTTGGCCCAGTAGAACTGAATAAACAGAAATTTCAAAAATATCAAACATTGATCTAATTTTCTCATATAAAATACCAACACATTAATATAATTAAAAATATTTATTTTATATTTAAAAATATGTCTTTTATATTTAAATTTATTATTTATTTAATTACAACAATAAAACATGATATTAGAATGAAAATTTGAATGATAGAATTAAATAATTTTTTCGTTTTTAAAATATTATTTTAAAAAAACTTGTGATGTGATTCGTTTTCCTCTAATTACAACCTAACAAGATATTCACTACTAACGCATAAAACACCAAATAATAGTAAAATGAGAAAATAATTCGTTTTTTAAATATTTTACTAGAGACCTTACATTAAGATAAACAATATTAAATATCTAATTTTGTTTTTGCATTGTGTATTCGTCATGTGTTTGGATTTTGTATTTTGACAATTGCATGAAAATTTGAATGTTGAAGTCCTTTGTATGCTATGATGTTTTGAGTTGTTGGAAAATCAGAATTAAATCTTACTTTTTTAGTGTAGATACAAAATAGCAATTGCGGAAGCAATAAGTAAATAATAGAAAATAGAGCAAATAGAATAATGACTCTGAGAATTTTTAACGTGGAAAAACTTTCTCAACTTGATAAATAAAAACCTATGGGACCTAGTCCAGAAAATGTAATCTCACCCAGCAATTATGGAATACAACATGTTTGTAGCCTTTCACTAGGATTTCTAATCTCACACTATGGTGGATATCAACTCTCTCTTTTATTCTCTATGTTACTCTTCTCACTTGCTTACTTTTCTCTTCCTCACTCACAAGTTCCCTTTATATAGAGGATGGGAGGAAGGCTTATCACATAAAGAGAGAGGATAATTAAAGTTCATCATATTTTCAAGAGAGAGTTATAATTCCAAGACTTTTGGAATGACCATCATTGAATATATTCAATGGATCAGTTACAAGATTAATTGATCATGGTCCCCATTAGAATATAGAGGGATTCCCAACAAATGTCCCCCTTCCTGACTTAATTAAGGGGTATCAATAAACCAACTCGCCTACAACCGTCTGTTAGCTTTTTAGCTGAAATTGCATTAGTCATCATGTGAGACCAATTGTCATTTGTATGAACCTTCTCTAGCTGCAACTCTTCATCCTCCAAAGCATTTCGTATCCAATGATAATGATAATTAATGTGCTTTGTTCGAGAATGAAATGTAGGATTCTTAGCTAGGTAGATTGCACTTTGGTTGTCACAATGGAGAACATATCTTTCTTGAACACGACCAAATTCAAGCAAGAGATTTTTCATATATTTTACCTCTTTGCCAGCTTTAGATGCGACAATGTACTTTGCTTCAGTTGTTGATAAAGCAACACATCTTTGTAACTTGGATTGCCAAGATACAATGCAAAAGTAGTTAAATATCCTGATGTGGATTTTATGGAATCTACGTCTTTAGCCATGTCTACATTTGTGTATCCTATCAACATAGGATCTTCATTACCAAAACATAATCATTTTTTGGTAGTTTTCCTAAAATATCTCAATATCCAATTCACTGCATTCCAGTGCTCTTCGCCGGGATTTTCAAATTACAAACTACATGGGCAATATCTGGTCTTGTGTAAATCATGGCATACATTAGGCTTCCTACCACAGAAAAATAAGGAACTCTCATCTCTTTCTTTTCTTCTTCATTAGTCGAACATTGCATTGTGCTTAGCTTGAAATGTTTGGCCAGTGGAACACTGACAGGTTTTGCCTTATCCATGTTGAATCTCTTGAGAACTTTCTCAATGTACTTCTCTTGTGATAGCCATATCAACTTCTTGGAGCAATCTCTAATAACCTTCATCCCAAGGATTTGTTTTGCAGGACCTATGTCTTTCATGGCAAAAGACTTGCTTAAAACATTCTTCAAAATAGCAATCTTGGTTTTACTTTGTCCAATGATCAACATATCATCGACATATAATAGTAGGATAATAAAGTTTCCATCTCCATACCTCTTGATGAACACACAATGGTCAGTAGTTGTCTTCTTGAAATTGTGTTTGGTCATGAGGGATTCAAACTTCTTATATCATTGTTTGGGTGCTTGTTTCAGACCATACAAACTCTTCTTCAGATGACACACTAAATGTTCCTTATCTAGTTCTTCGTAGCCTTCGGGCTGCTGCATATAGATTTCTTCTTTGATGTCTCCATGTAGGAAAGTTGTTTTGACATCAAGTTGTTCAACTTCTAGGTCTAGGATAGATGTTATACCCAATGCTACTCTTATGCAGGAATACTTAACCACTGGTGAGAATATCTCATCAAAATCAACTTATTTCTTTTGATTCCACCCTTTCACAACAATTCGAGCTTTGTACCTTGGTCTCGAGCTTCCTTCTTCAGTTTTAAGCCTATACATCCATTTTTTTTCAAGGCTTTTCTTCCTTTAGGTAGGTCCACCAGATCATAAGTATGGTTCTCATGTAAAGAGTTCATCTCTTCTTCCATGACTTTGATCCACTCCCCTTTCTCAAATGACTCCATAGCCTCTGAGAAATTTTGAGGTTCACCACTATCTTTCAAAGTAATATAATCTTCTTCGAGATACTTTGATAATTGCTTTCTTTTTCTTTCAGAGCGTCTCAATTCAAATTGCATTTGTTGCTCTAAAGGCTCAAGTTCTTTTTGTATTTGAGGGTCTAACATTATTTGATCATGATCTGCTTGTTCATCAGTCTGGTCAGGAACTGGGTGAGCAGAATCTGTCTATTGGTCTATTTGATCAAGATCTATCCATTGAGGAATCTCTCCCCCTGAATCAATGCGATCTCTAGTTTTTGTTTTTACTTTTGTTTCTGTTCGAAAGCAGCAATGTACATAGTATTCATAAAACTGCATTAATTAAGTGATAATTTCCAATATCAATAATCTTTTATTTATAATTCGTCTTAAATATTTTTCTAACCATATATCCACCACTCTTTCTTTAACAAAAAACTTTCCAATTTTTTTTATATATAACATTTTTGTTACCTGCATTATTGATTGATCGAGCCAAATGTCGAATAGATTAAAATCTCCTTTCTCTATAAGTTATACTTTGTGTAGATAGCTCATTTGTCCTTTGTTGAATGGTCATTCTTCGTCTTCTATTTGCAATATTTAGCTTTAAGTTTGGCTTTGTCGTTCTAGTGTTAATGTTTTACACTTATATTTTCCATTTTTTATGTAATCTATTAAAATGTATAAAATTAATAAACATTAAAAAAATTATGTAAAAGATTCTAAAATATAAATCAAAACTAAAAGCAAAACAAATTATGAAAACACTTTCATAAAAAATTAAAAAATACCAAATAATAGTATTATAGTACACATCAAAAGCAAGTGTTAATAATTTTAATGACAAATCACTAATGCAAACCAAACATACACACAACAATAATTACAGTTTACCTTTTTTCTATGAGTGGTAAACGAAAGCAATAAGTTATCAGAAGCACCAAACAATATTGATATATGAAATAAAAATTAAAACAAATAATAAGTATGTGACAAAAAATAGATAGCCTAAATAAAAAAATATCTTCAGAAAATATTTTGCAAAATATGAAAATAAATATGTAAAATATGATAATGTTTAAAAAAACATATTTAAGTATAATTTAAATATATTTTTAGTTTATGTGATTTTTATTATTAAAATACAAAAATAATTTTAGTTCTTGAATGAGAAAGCAAAAATTGGCCACTTTCTCTCTTTGGAAAGCCTCACATATTCCTTCACCAAATGAAAAATTCGCTCATCTGATATTATAAACAAGAAGCAAAAAATATAATAATTAATTATACAGCAAGTAAGTACATAAAAGAATGTCGACGAAACAGAAAATGGAGAATCGTTGTTAATGGAATGATTTTACCATTATTATAAGAAACAAAAAACAATAATTATATACATATGAATTTTCCAGCGCCAATGATGCAGAAGCAATTGAAATCAGTACTTACTAGTTGATTTTGTGGTTCCTGGAACGAAACTACAACTTCTGATATTTTGAATATGAAAATAAAAAACGAAAAAGAGGTTTGATGGGTTTATAAAGCCTTCAGTTTAGTTTTAAATTTAAAAATTTAAATAATTTAAATTTTGAAAATTTAAAAAATTGAAAAGTGTTTCGAAAAGGCTTTAGGGTTTAAAAGTTAAAAAATTTAAAATTTAAAAATTTTGAAAATTTAAAATTTTTAAATTTTGAAGTGTTTGGAAAAAGGCTTTAGGGTTTAAAATTTTGAAAAAATTAAAAATTTGAAAATTTGAAAAATTTAAAATTTTGAAAATTTAAAATTTAAAAAAATTTAAAATTTAAAATTTAAAATTTTTGAAAAATAAGAAATGACGCAATGTCCATAATAATGAAATAAAATAAAATATTGATATAAGGATAAAATAGAAAAACAAATTGAGGGAAGTTAAAAGAGAAGAATATTTTGAAAATTTTTAAAGTACGTTCTAGATATAATGAAGTGTGGTGGATAAGGGAGTTCACGGTTTATCGGGTTATGGCAATCAAGAAAAGTAAAAATTGACCACTTTCTCTCGGAGAATGCTTTGGAAAGCCTCACATATTCCTTTACCAAATGAGAAATTCGCTCATATGATATTATAAACAAAAAACAAAAAATATAATAATTAATTCGACAATAAGTAAGTACATAATAAAAAATGTCGACGATGGGGAATCGTTGTTCATGAATGGTTTTGTAAATTATTATAAGAAAAAAAAAACGATAATTATATACATACTTACGAATTTGCCAGCGCTAACGGTCCATAAGCCATTGAAAAACAGTACTTATTGGTTGATTTCGTGGTTCCTAGGACAAAACTACTACTTATGATATTTTGAATATGAAAATAGAAAATAAAAAAGAGGTTTAATGGGTTTATAAATTAAATTTAAAAATTTGAAAATTTAAAAATATCAAATTCAAAATTTGAAAATTTGAAAATTTGAAAATTTACAAAGTTTGAAAATTTAAAATTTTTTGAAAATTTGAAATGTTTCCAAAAAGACTTTAAAGTTTGAAAATTTGAAAAATTTAAAATAATGAAATAAGAAATAAAATGACACAATAACCATAATAATAAAATTAAATTAAATATTGATATAAGGATAAAATAGAAAAAATTTGAGGAAAGTTAAAGAGAGAAATATTTTGAAAATTTAAAAATTTAAAAATTTGAAAACTTAAAAATTCAAAATTTGAAATCTGAAATTTTAAAAAGTAGAAAATTTAAAATTTTGAAAATTTATAATTTTGAATTTTGAAGTATTCCGAAAAGGCTTTTAGGGTTTGGAAAATTTAAAAATATAGAAAATTTGGAAGTGTTTTGAAAAGGCTTTAGAATTTCAAAATTTAAAAATTTAAAATTTTGAAAAAATAGAAAATGACGCAATGTCCATGATAATGAAATAAAATCAAATATTGATATAAGGATAAAATAGGAAAAAAATTTGAGAGAAATTAAAGAAGATAATTCCATATATAGGTATAATAATAACAAATTTAAATATACTATAGATATCTATATATGCAAAGCAAAACAATATTAATAAGAATTTTAGTTATTAAATTATTTATTGGTCTAAAATAATTTAATTTTATAAATTATTTGAAGCTTTTAAATAAATGGTGTAATAAATAGTATTGATCAAATTATATATTTTGAATATTGATTATATATTGTTTTGACCTGCTTGCCGGTTGACTCTGATGACAAGCTCTAGTTCCTTTTGTCTCTTCACGAATCCGTCCTTTACTCTTGTGACTCTTGAACGTAGCTCCATTGAAACAGAGGGGGTCCTACATGTTGATTGCACTCCAATGATCAAGTAAATGTCTTACTAAAAATCAAGAAGTATTCAGTTTCAATCTTAGAAACAACGTACCTTTACTTGAGGTCTCTAGTCCATTTTATAACTTACCTCTTGTAACAACTTTCTATCACGAGAATCTAATCTCAACTGAAAGCATACTCAACAAGAGAAAATCCATTCTGTTCAAGGGCGCCTTCTGTCAAGGTGCTACAACAAAAATGAATCTTTCCTCCCAAGAATGCATAAAATAATAATAGAATAACCACCACGGTACTAACTCATGTGCCAACATCAGGGGTACATTCTGCTTACGTGGGCATCCTACTCATGGTGCTACGTTATCTTTTACTATACATGCAACCTAACCTCTACATGTCCTAAGACACATGGTCTTAGGTTTGAATGGAAATATTTACTTTTCCTAGACCTCATGCACGCTAAACGCACCCTTAGGTCCACAAATATCCTTTGTTAACCCTCTTGCCTTTACGTACAAAAGGTTACCTTAATTATACTGAAACGACTTTACTTGTCCAACCGGGGCCCAATCACATGGTCCAACAACCAAGCTGACCTGCCTGTGCCATGCATCAAGATCCAACCACCGAGCACTGAGCTTTCGCGCCCTTTCCAACTCTCTACGCCTCCTTCACCAACCTAGGAAACCTCCTTGCTTTCAATTGCTCCTTGAAACAACGTACTTTCTCTTACCCAAACCATTACTCTATTGTTTGCATGATGACTTGTTTGGAATATTTGTTGCGATCATACCACCTGAGCTAGGTCTATTTTGGATTCATATTTTTCTGCTTACACTTGTCGTTATCTTTGCTAATAGCTTCACTTGAATCTGAAATGCAACTTTGATTGTGGTTTTCTTTACCTGTATGTATGCCTAAATGTGCGTCTGCATTTGCTTGTTGTTTGTATTTCTAGATACTCTATATGATGGATTACCAAACTATGTATCCCTGAGCACCCGAGAACCTATTTGAAGAAGTCTCGATATACACCTCTCATGAACAAATAATGGCCTATATGAAAAACGAATGTCAAAAGAAGTGCCTTTTTGGTAGAGAGAACGATACAACCCTTAAGGTAATCCTGTGTAGAGAGGATGAGTCTGTCTGTTGCAATGAGTCATTGGACCCTGATGTTCCTTTTTGTTATTTTTATGCCACAATCTTCAAAAGGATTCTCCTTCGTTTACCCTTATTAAATTTCAAAAAAGAACTTCTCATAGAGATCAATATGGCCCCTGCCCAGCTACATCCAAAATAGTTGGGCATTCGTTCAAGGTTTCTCTATTCTTTACACCCAGTTTGGCCTTTTTCCATCTATGGAAGTTTTTCTATATTTCTTTGAGGCCAAACGTCTAAGCCACCAACTTTGGGTTTCATTCAACGGAGTGGCTGGGAGAGCATTGTTATCACTCTTCCAACAGTCTTATAAAGGTTTCAAGGATAAATTCTTGAAGATGCACTACAATAAGAGGGACCCAACTCTTCTAGATGAGTTTCCTTTATATTGGACCAAGAAACCAACCTTCCAAGGTGCTCGGTGCCTGGAAAGCATCTCACAGCGTGATTAGGAGGTTTGTCATTTCTTCTCCAGCTGAAAGGTGGTTTTTGACACGACCACTCTCATAAGTCAAAAGTTCTCCCCAGGGGGACTAAAAGCGTACATTGGTACCTCTCATCCTCTACTCTCAATGATGATGACCTGATTATTGTTTCTGAATTTCTCTTTCACTTTTTTGTAGACAACATGCTGCCCCAGATCAACAAAAAGGATTTGGCAAAAAGGGCCAAGAAGATGAAAGCAGTTGCCCAAGCGCCCCCAGCTCAGGATCTTAAGCTCAAAGTTGTTGTCAACGTAGCTCTAACCCTTATCGAAGGCGACAAGGAGACCTACTCTAGACCAATTTTTAAAAGGAGGAGGAAGACCGCAACTGCCCCTTCAAAGATCTCTACATTAGACGGACGTGCTCCCTCCCACAAGGCTTCTTCGCCAAGCCCATCCCCACCTCGTGACATGGTAGTGGTGCAAGAAGACGAGGGCACGAGTGTCTAGAAAGAGGGACTGTGGGACCCAAGCTTGGACACTCATTCTTTTCTTGAGAAGGTCCTTCTGCTCAACAAGACCAAGGAGAAGCTGATTGGCATCGAGGAGGATCGCTTGGTGGGGGAGGCCATGAGGCAAATGGGGCAGGCACTGGCTACAAGTTTCTTGGCCATCTCCAAATTGAAAGAGTGGAATGGGTCGGTTGAGAAGAAGTCCCATGAGGTTACTGAGCTCCTTCAACAAGTTGGAAACCTAAAGTGAGAAATGATGAAGCTTCATGAGGAATTCCAGCAATCACAACAAGAAGTTAAGGCTCTCATGATTGAAAAGTCCAAGGAGGCCTTATACTTATCTAAAAAGAATGTGAAACTCTTGACTGAGGTTGAAAGGCTTAAAGAGGGACTGGCTCAGAAGGATGAGGAGTTGGTTAAGGAGAGGGAAGCCCTCACTGATGACGCTGCTAAGTCATACCTGGCGAGCTTTGAATATGCCGTCGCACAAGCCTCGAGAATCTATTTTGAGATGGACTTCTCTCAGCTTGGTCCAAGCAAAACTGTGGTAGATGGGCAGCTCGTGGAAGAGTAATGTTCTTTATGTAACTTACTTCCTTTAGTAGCACTTTGAATAATATTAACTTATTAAGTACTCCTATGTATTATGCTACACATAGCCTTTCGTTTTCCCAATTTAACTTTTTAGCCTTGGTAAACTTCGACTAGTGTATCAACAATGCATATCTCACTACTTGCTTTAATGAAACACGATTAGCATGGACTTACCATCTAGCAATGGTATAAAAACTACCAAAACAACACTAAACGTAATGCACTAATAAAGCATGGAAAATCACAATGCTCTAGAAGAGCTAACCTGTGGGTGACTCATACCCTCTGGCCGCAAAGAATCTCTTAACTTGCTTGGATGTTATTTGACTACTTAAGCAGGGAACATGCATCTCAACCTTGCGAAACAGGGCCTCCATGCTTAGAGAACCACCCGTTTTTCAAGCTCGATCTTTTCCCCCTCACATTAAGAGTGATTTGTTTATAGAGTATCTGACTTGGGTGTTAACTTCCACACCAAGTCTACTCTTCACTGTTTCCTTCGCTTAGCGTATCTGACTTGGGTGTTGGCTCACACATCAAGTCGACTCTTTAATGATTTCTTTGGCGTAGAGTGTCTCACCTAGGTGTTGGCTTACGCACCAAGTCAACTCTTCAACAATTTATTTTGCTTAAAGTATCTGACTTGGGTCTTGGCTTACACACCAGGTCAATTCTTCAACAATTTCTCTTGCTTAAAGTATCTGACTTGGGTGTTGGCTTACACACTAGGTCAACTCTTCAACAATTTCTCTTGCTTAGAGTATTTGACTTGGGTGTTGGCTTACATACCAAGTCAACTCTTCAACAACTACCCCCTCAGAGTGTTACTACCCTGTGGGGTATTCAACTTCGGGTGACATCACTTGTGCTGAGGTAGGTCGTCTTACCCGCCCTCAGCCAAACAATCTTAAGTGATAGCTAATTCAGGGTGTCTGGACTCAAAATCTTACTAAGAAAAGGTTGTCCCATCTGAATTACGCAGACTTCAAAACGCCTAGACTTGGAATCTTACCAAGGAAAAAAGTCGCCTCGTCTAATCATTACATAATCAGTTATACACACATGGCGCCTACTTGGATAACTCACCGGCAAGTCGCCTTATCGTGTGCTAACAAATAATTCTAATACATCATCTTCCAAGAACAATTTTTTATTGGGTGACCTCATTAAAAAACTCTTGTAAGGGAAAAAGAGTGCCCTGTAACTATTCAAATCATTCGTATTGACAAAACATTTCAACTGAAATAAAACTTGAGGTTTGCTCTATTCCATGTTCGAGGTATTGCTCCACCCTCGAGGGTTTCGAGTCGGTAGGCTCCGTTTCCGATCACCTCCACCACACGGAATGGGCCGGTCCATTTGCGAGACAACTTATTCTCCAGCTAGTTAGGATGGGTTTTCCGCATCACCAAGTCAACAACCTGGAACTGCCGAGGTTTCAACTTGGACTTCTGCTTCAGCTCCACTCTTCTTTTTAAAGCTTCTGATTTGATGTGAGCCTGATTGCGCACTTATCTAATAGATCCAAGTTCACCTTCCTCCCTTCATTAGATTCTTCTATCACAAAGTTCTGGAACCGATGTTAACTTTCCTAGATCTCTACAGGTATCATGGCGTCCGATCCATATACCAAACTGAAAGGTGTTTCCTTGGTTGTAAACTGGGAGTGGTGTAATAGGCCCACAAAATTCGAGGTACTTCTCCTGACCAGGTCCCCTTGGCTTTCTCCAACCTCCTCTTCAACCCTTTGAGCAAGACTCTATTGGCAGAGTCGACCTGACCATTCGTTTGAGGATGTTCCACAGAGGCAAACACCTGTTTGATACCGAGCTCCGCACACAGTTTTCGTAATTGTTGAATTGAAACTGGGTACCATTATCATACACCAAGTGCCTTGGAACCCCGAAACGACAGACAATGTTTCTCCATACAAAGTGTTGCACCTTGTGAGCAATTATCTGCACAACTGGTTTAGTTTCTATCCACTTGGTGAAGTACTTAATAGCCACCACGAGGTACTTCATTTGACGAATTGCCAAACAAAAAGGACCTAAGATGTCTATTCCCCAAGTATGAAAAGGCCAGGGGCTATGTATTAATCGCAACTCTTCAGGGGGCGCATGATGCCAATCAGCATGCTTCTGACACTGTTTTCATCGTTGTGAATGTCTCATACAATCCTCCTTCATAGTTGGCCGATAATACCCAGCTCAAACGAACTTCAATGAGAGAGCTCTTCCTCCCACGTGGCTTCCACAAATGCCTTCATGGAGCTTTGCCATGATGTGGGTACAGTAATCCCCTCATACATAAGTGAGGATGGAATGGGTGTAGCCATGATGAAACAACTTTTCATCCACCAGGGTATACCTTCTCGCGTTCCTCGCAACCCTTTTCCCCTTTGCGGACTCTATTGGGAGCAGACCATGAGCTACATCCGGGTCTCCACCACGTCGACCTAGAGGACCTCCAATGTCTCTTCTCCCAACAAGCCATAGGTGCTTATCCTGGGCATCTTCAAAGTTTCATGTGTCAATGATCGGTGCCTTCTTCCTTTACTAAGCTAACCTCCAAGGTCTTTACATGGTTGACCTTTGTTGTCTCCTCCGCAACACTCCTGGGTGACTTTAAGGTCTCCTAAATAACTGACCTTTATCGACCTCCCTTCCCCGAGCTTTCCAGCTTGGACAACAGGTCTGCTCGGGCATTCTGCTCCCTTGGAACATGCACCAACTTGAACATAGAGAAAGCTTCCCTTAAAAGCGCAACATACCTGAGGTACGCGGCCAAGTGTGGGTCTTTGGCCTAGTATTCACCTGTGACCTGCCCAGTAACCAGCAACGAGTCACTCTTTACCAACAAGCTCCGAACACCCAACTCCTTGGCCAACAACATTCCAACTATCAGAGCTTCATACTTAGCTTGATTGTTGTTGTCCTTGAAGGAAAATATCAAGACCTACTCGATCAACAGTCCACTAGGTCCCTCCAGAATGACCCCAGCACCATTACCTTGCTGGTTGGAAGATCCATCTACCGAGAGGACATACCACCTATCGGGGTAGCATCAGATGATAGTTCTGCCATTAAATCACCATATACATGGCCCTTTATAGGTCCTCTGGGTTCGTACTGTACGTCGAACTCAGACAGTTCGACTGCCTGACGAACCATCCGACCTACCATGTTAAGCTTCTGAAGGACTTTGCGAATTGGAAAATTTGTCATCACTATTATAGTTAAACTCTGGAAATAATGGTGGAGTTGTCGAGCAGCAAACACAACTGCCAGGGCGGCATTTTCAATAGCTTGATATTGTACCTCTGGCCCTTGCAGCACCTTGCTCACGAAGTAAATAGACCTTTGAACCTTGTCTTGCTCTTGCACAATGATCGAGTTGATTGTCTGATCCGTGACTGCGAAATAAACACGAAGGGGAGTACCTGGCAGCGACTTACAAAGGACAAGCTGGTGGGCTAAGTACTCCTTCAGCTTGACGAATGCGTTTTCACACTCGTGAGTCCATACGAAACGGCTGTTCTTCTTCAGGCATTGAAAATAAGGATATCCCTTATCTTTTCCAACTGATAAGAACCTGGACAAGGCAGCCATACACCCAGTCAGCTGTTATACCTCCTTCACACTGGCAGGGCTTTTTATCCCTATGATTGGTGCACACTTGTCCAGGTTCACTTTTATGCCCCGTTCAGTGAGCAGAAACCCAAGTAACTTCCCTGCTTCCACCTCAAACACGCACTTCTCTAGGTTCATGTTTAGATTATACTTGGCTATCATCTTGAATACCTCTTCCAGATCATCCACGTGCTAATCCTTTTCCTTTGAGGTGACGACCATGTCGTCTACGTACGCCTGTATATTCCTCCCAATCATTGGGGTGAGGATCCTATACATCAACCTTTGGTAGGTAGCGCCGGCATTCTTGAGATTGAAGGGCATGACTTTGTAGTAGTAGCTAGAGAGCTCAGTCATGAAGGCGGTTTTGCTCTTGTCCTGGGGTGCATGCGAATCTGATTGTACCACATGAATGCGTCTAGGAAACTCCACAATTGACAACCTAAAGCATTGTCCACCAAGGAGTCTATGCTGGGTAGCGAATAAGAATCCTTGGGACAGGCCTTATTCAGGTATGTAAAGTCAACGCACATCCTCCACTTCCCATTGGTCTTTTGTACCAATACCACGTTTGCCAACCACTCAGGGTATTGAATCTCCCATATGTGGCCAGCCTTCAAAAGGTTTTGCGTCTCTTCCCTGATGATCTAATGCCTCTCCTCATTAAGCTTCCTTCTTTTCTGCGCTACCGGTATGACCTTCTCATCAAGCCCATGGTAGAGGAAGTTTGGGTCTATCATGGGCATATCCGCGGACGACCAAGCGAAAACACTCATATGCCCTGATACTACTTCAACTATCTTGTAATTCTCGGCCTAGTGACGTGCCAAGTTTAAACTTCTTACCTTCAATTTCTTTTTCTTGAACCTCACCAGCAGGTCTAGGTCGCCTCTCGCTAGCAACTTTGACTTGCCTGACCATCTCTGCCTCTCGCGTCTGAGCAGTGATCGAACATACTCCCCTTTTTGTTTTTCAGGCTATTTTCATAGCACTTTCTTGCCGCCTTCTGGTCAGACTTGATGACGATCATCCCTCAACCAAGGGAGGGCAACTTTATCTTCATGTGCCTCGTGGAGGCCACCGCGCCTAACCTGTTCAAGGAGGGCCTTCCTAAAAGCAAATTATAGGTTGAGACAACATTAACTACTAAATACCTGATGCTGATTGTGTGAGATGAGGCACCATTTGAGAAAATCATCCTCAACTCCACATGCCCTCACACCTCCACCTAATCTGCAGCAAATCCAAACAGACAACCGTCGTAAGGCCTTAACTGGTTAGGCGACAACTGCAAGTTATTAAACGTTATCCAGAACATCACATCAACTGAGCTCCCCGTGTCGATGAGAACTCGATGTACTCTTCTTCCCACAGTGACCACGGATATCACTATTGGATCATCCTCATGTGGGATCACACCACTCAAGTCAGCACTTGTAAACCAGAGGTCGGGCTCTACCGGCTGGTTAGACCTCCTTGCTTCTATTGCCATCACCTCTCTTGCGTACTTCTTACGCTTGGAGGCGGAGCATCCTCCTCCCGAGATGGTGTTCAGCTCGCCATGGACTAGTACCTCATGCCCTTGGTTCGTTGTAGCACTCTCTTCTTTCGACCCCTCCTGGCTCCCTTCTAGATATTCCTTAAAGAATCCATCCTTTACCAGGTCTGCTAATTGATAGCCCAGAGTTATACAATGCTCCACGTCATACCCAAACCCCTTGTGAAACTCGCACCAGGTCTCATTCCGCGACCCTAAGTTCCTGTCAGATTTTGGAGGGAATCTCAATTTATCCGCCATCCCTGGTATACTCAACAGCTCCTTGTAAGTTATCCGAAACCTTGGTCGAAATGGTAGATCTTCCTTTGCCTTCGTTCTGGGTTGATTCTTCCTAGCTATGTATGATGCTCGCCTTTCGTCTGACCTCTTCTCGATTGCGGCTTTGTGGACCCTCAGAGGTTGAGCTTGACCACCTTCTTTGGGCTTGGCTTGCCTTGGGTATGTGCTGTCGCGCTTCACAGATACTTGCGGGATTTCTGATCAGAGAGTCATTGAACGATCCTGTCATGATCCCCTGCCCAAAGGCGTGGACCATCAAGGCCTCGTACTGTGTCTAGAGCTTCACTGTGAACGCCCCAAACTTGTTCAAAAAATCCTTCAAAGACTTACCTTGTTTTTGCTTTACGCCAAAAAGATCGAAGGGAACCGGTGTTCGGGCATGGTTAACATAAATTGTTCCCTGAACAACTCGAAAAACTGGTCGAAGGAGGTGATGTGGCCCTTGGGAAGGCCACTAAACCACTGCAACGCTGTTCCTGTGAATGTACCCATGAACATCTTACAATGTATGGCATCTGTCCCTCCCAAGATGATCATCTGGGCGTTGAACGTTGTAAGATGGCTCTCGGGGTCTTCTACACCCATGAAAACAATCTTGGGCATTATGTAATTAGTTGGTATGACAATGTCCATAATCGTCTTCGAAAACGGTCTAGGGCGAGCTCTTAGTTGAGCAGTCTGGCCTCGCTCCCCTGTGGAGTGTTCGAAAATTTTCGCCATCAACTGGTGACACGTCTATTTTCTCCATCAACTGGTCTTGTCTGAGCAGCTGCTCAACTCGATCTTCTACCATGAGTCTTTCCTGTTCAGGTTTGGCCACCACCATTGCTTCTTAAAGAGCACTCATAGTTTCCATCAGTTTTTGTATGGTGGGGGGTGTCATTCATTTCAGATCTCAGTGGACACTGCCTCGTGTTTCTCATCACGTCTGAAAAGTCAAGTACGACTGTGGGTTGGATCAGGTTTTATCGAGCCCCACGGTGGGTGCCAAATGTTCTTGTCGGTTGACGTGCTCGCCGGTTGACTTTGATGACAAGCTCTAGCTCTGTTTGTCTCTTCACGAATCCATCTTTTACTCTTGTTGCTTTATAATGTAGCTCTGTTGAAATAGATGGGACCCTGCATGTTTATTGCACTTCGATGATCAAGTTAGTAAAGGGTTTACTAAAAATCAAGAAGTATTTAGTTTTAGTCTTAAAAGCAACGTACTTTTACCTAGGGTCTCAAGCCCCTTTTATAGCTTACCTCTTGTAATAGCTTTCTATCACGAGAATTTAATCTCAACTGAAAGCATACTTAACATGAGAAAATTCATTCTTTTAAAGGGCGCCTTCTCTCAAGGTGTTACAATAAAAAAGAATATTTTCTTCTAAAAATTTATAAAATAATAACAGAATAACCACCAGCACACCAACTCACATATATATACACTCTCAAGAGTTCATAAAATAATAACAGAATAACCATTAGGACACCAACTCATATATATATATATATATATATATATATATATATATATATAAAAAAAAAGTATTTTGAAAATCACAATATTTATATTTATAATATATATTTTAATCTTCATTATATATATACATGTGATTTTTA
>Ga0123342_1004478_pt1 | contig 21293 bp, 15 predicted proteins | sample Turbeawhitnodule_FD_89960 | JGI IMG/M metagenome (GOLD analysis project Ga0123342, IMG submission 89960) | Root nodule microbial communities of legume samples collected from Mexico - Turtle bean Mexico white nodule | ecosystem: Host-associated > Plants > Roots > Nodule | place: Mexico: Nepantla...
AAAATAAAAAAAAAAAAAATGTAGAGAATATGTAGAAATCTGAGATATAGAAAAGATGAGGAGAGTGAGTTTTATTGTAGCATTTTATATTATATATATATATATATATATATATATATATATATATATATATATATATATATGCACGGGAATATATGCACGGGAAACCATACCTTGACAATCAAAGTATATAGTAGCAGCTGAAGTTAAGAAAATATTAAGGTTAAAGTGTTTTCTCCAATCAAACAAAACAAAATGAGTACATGATATATTGTGATAGTAAAAATAATTTTGATTTGATTTAGAATTCAATGTATCATTCCCGAACAAAAACACATTTATGCTCGCTATCATTGAATATGCAATATGCTAAACCACCATCATCATCATCATGATGATGATGATGATGATGCGAAATACATGCTTACCTTTGGGAAAAACATGAAGCGTGTAATGAAATTAAACGGATGTAAGATGCTTAATTGTAAACTTGTTTTTCCTTTGTTAATTTTGAAAGTCAATTACGTAGTTTTACAAAAAATAGAAGGAAGAGAAAATAAAAATAAAAATCATTAATAAAATAAAATTAATAAATATAACAAAATGTATGTTGTACACTACAAGAAAATCATGAAATAGAAACCAATTTGTAGAAACTAAAATAATTAGTTGCAATAGTAACTAAATTAAAGATCATTTTAGAAACTAAAAAGAAATTTGGTTTTTAAATTAGTTTCTACTATTTTCTATTATTGTTAAATAGTTTCTAAATTAGTATCTAATTAGCAACCAAAGTTTTTGCTACCAAATTTAAAAAATAAATAATTGGTAGTTAAAATCTTAGTTGCTAATTAGATATCAATTTAGAAACTATTTAATAATAATATAAATTAATTTAGAAACCAATTTTTTTTAGTTTTTAAAATAGTCTCTATTTTAATTCCTATTGTAACTAATTATTTTAGTCTCTAAAAATTGGTTTTCATTTCATGATTTTGTTGTAGTGGTAAATTAGATTAATTTTATCATTTATAAAATAATAATAATACAAAAGAAAAAAAAAATAAAAAAATGTGTCATGTATTAAAGATAGTGTGATTAAATTAGGTGTGTTTTAACCTTCATAATTTATAATGGAATTGATTATTCCATTTCTCGAACTCTTTGCATAATGTAGTTTTGTAGGTATATTATCTTAAAGCTCTGTGACAGTGAATTTGGTTTGAAGTTGCATTAGAAAGTGAGAAATTGATGAGTGAAACACAACACTGTGAATTTACACTTGATGTCGCGTCGCCTTATGCTTAGGTCAGATTTGGGTAATGATAGTGTCCTCAAACCAATTGATGGAGTGGAACTTTCTCAATTCTAATGAAGTACATCACTTCCTTGCTTTCCCTCTGATTCTTCCAATACCCATCTATGCTATCGTGAACCACAACTTCACGTTTATGTTCATCGTTTCTTGTCATATACAATCATTAAAGTTGTGGCCCAATTCATCAGTGCTATCATTTCAACTGTAAGTACTACTTTAAAGTGCTCTTTAATGCTTCTTTGTAGCCATATATAGCATGCCTCAATTCATTATTCAATATCAAATATCTATATCATACTCAAAACTTGTAATCAACATGTAATGCTATCATGTATCATTAAGCGAAATGATTTAGAACAATATTATTTTGAATATGCAATAAGTCATGTTAAAAAAAAGGAATATTTACTTTATGTGAGCTCAAGACTTCCAATAATGAAGGGTGGTGGAATGCTCAGTATAGACAAGAATGAACGACTTTCAACTAAGACAAAATAAAATAAAATTATAGAAAACAACTTTATCAATGAGAGGACAAGGTTGAAAACTTTCATTATAAAAAAATATTAAATAAAAATTAATTTTAGAAACTAAAATAATTAGTTATTATATTATTAAATTAAAATTATTTTATAAATTAAAAAAAAAATTATTGGTATCTAAAGTAATTTCTATTATTAGTAATAATTTATAAAATAGTTTTTAAATTGATATATAACCATTAGCTACCTATGTTTTAACTATTTTATATTTTAAATTGGTCTTTTAGACACTAATTTAAAATCTAAATATTATTAACTAAATGTTTAGTAGCTAATTTAAATATCAATTTAAAAATTATCTTATAAATTTTTATTAATAATAAAAATTACTTTAAATATTAATATTTTTTAAGTTTATAAAATAGTATCTTTAGTCAATATAATAATTAATTTTTTTATAAATTTTTATTAGTACTAGAAATCTTTTTAGATTTTAATTTAAATCAGTATCTAATTTAGTCAGTATAATAATTAATTATTTGTTATATCTAAGTTTTTTTATTATTTAATTACTTTCTATTATCCTACCCATATTTTCTAAAAAAATGTATTCTTTTCTATTCATCAAAGCATCGTATCCCTCTCTACTTTTCAGATTTTTTTAATGAAAATTGATCAATTGGAAGATAATAAACCTAACGAGAGTTTAACTCTAATGGCAAAAAAAAAAAAAATACTAAAAACGCAAAGAACTTCATTTGAATTGTGTTCCAAAAGAAAATTTGACCTAGCTATAGCCATCTATATACCTAAGCATCATTATCTTTGGAGGTTATGAAGATTCTGTACCTGTTAAGTCTCTTGTCTTGGCTTACGTGAATCACTCTCTCCCATCTATAGCGGGACCTCCCCACTTGAAACAGTCATCACACTATTAACAATGAAGCTATCCATAAAGCCATACTTGTCAACTCCTCAACCTTCATATTTTAATTCACTCTATACCCTGTCCTACTTCAATCAATTCCCTTCAATTATATATTTACAAATCACACATTTTTTTTAACTCTTAACTTTTGTATTAAATTTAACTCATTAACCTTGTTATAGTTAATTGCACTAAGTCATGAAACTTTTAAAAACAACAATCATTTGAGTTTATGACTAATTTAATATTTTAGACTTAATTATTACTATAATTTTTTTAAATAAAATTATTTTAAAGATAAAAAATAATTAATTAATATATTAACTATCAAACAAATTATAGGTATCAAAACTAGTTTTTATTATTTATAAATAGTTTCTAAATTAGTATCTAATCCGCTAATAAAGTTTTAGATACCAACATTAGAATCTAAATAATTAATAGTTAAAATATTAGTAATTAATTAAATATCAATTTAAATAATAGAAATTATTTTAGATATCAATAATTTTTGCAATCTATAGGATAGTATCTAATTTAGTCAATATAGTAACTAATTATTTTTTGTCTTTAAAATTACTTTTTATTGAATATTTTTTTAATATTATATTAATATATAATATTTTAATCATATCAATAATCTAGGTAGGATTTCTAATACTCTTTAGTAGTAAAGATTGAAAAATGTGAGCTAGTAATTTAGTAATGATGCAATAACCAATTTGCATGACTAAATAGGTAAATAACATGATAATGATTCAATAACAATCATTATCATATAGCTATCTCAGTTTTACAAAAATCGCTTTTAAGTATATTCCTAATGGATATATGAAATCCAACTATCCTTACACATTTACTATAATCAAAAGTTGTAATCTCTCTCTTTACATAGAGAGATGGTGAAGTGTCTTGAAGAATAGTAGAAAATTGTGATTGGATATTCTTTTTGCCTACCATTTCTTGGAAAAGATAGTATATAAGAGATATTATTGCTTTGGAACACCATTCCTCTCTTTTCATAAAGTTGGTTTTTTCTAAAGCTTCATTATCCATCACAAATTGTCATTTTGAGATGTACAACTCACCTATCGCCTAGTTAGAGTAATCAACATAGACATCTCACTTTCCAAGAAGAAAAATAAGTATTAGATTGTGTAGCTCACTTTATGAGCATATTTTTTTATGGCATCTAGATCATATGCTTGCAAGATGTTCGAATTGTGTTCCTTTCTCTCTCTCTCTCTTTTTACACATCTTTGCCTTCTATTTTGCTTAAAGTGGCCCATAGTTTGGTCTATTTGCACTATAACATATCATCCAAAAGAAAATGAAACTCAAAAGAATGGCAGTGATGCTATATCTCTTAATTAAGGCTTGTCGTGGACCTCAAGAAACTGTAGCAAAATGTCTATGATCCCCCATCAAATGTACCAATCAATCTTCACAAGAAACTAATGTTGCAGCTTGGCTAATTATATGTTGTTTATGCTTCTTTAATTATTTCCAACACTTTATAATATATACCATAAGAACATACTTAAATGTTATTTACTCACTCTCTAAATTAACGAGTTTTATTTTTTCGTCATTACAAAAAAATTCTTCGTCTTTCATCTTTAAAAATTTGAAATTATATTCTTTTTGGTTTTGGTAAAAAAATTTCTATAATTTTTTTCTTCTAAATTTTAAGTAATTATTTTAGTTCCTAATATTCATTTAAAGATAAATGAATAACATAATTTGATAAATTTTAAGAGTTTTTGTAGTAATATATGTCAATATTATATTATAATATTCATATTTGTCTCTTGTAATGTTCATTTCACTTTTTATTATAATGTAATATAATACTAAGGATCAAAAGTAATATTCTTAATCATAGAGACTAGAAACAATTCAAGACTAAAATCAAAACTTACTCATTTAAGAAGACTTCAAATATACTTATGTTTATCATAAATATACTCTTGACTATTAGAATTCTTGAAATTTAAAGGTTTTTTTTACAATAAAAACAACTCCAAATATATCACTGATTTAAATAATTTAACTTTTTTAATAAGTACATTATTTTTATTTATTATGAGTACACTGACATAATTTATTTGAAAATAATTAATGAAAAATAATATTTCATTCAAATTAAGAATATTATTTATCAATTTGAAACTTCCATTAATCAATATTGAAATTCCTTTAAAATTTATTCTTGTAGTCATTTTCGGATGAGTATAAGAAAATAATTTCAATTTATCACTAAAAAAAGGTGATGTAATTATTTTTTTTAATTCTATTACTTGTTTATTTATTTTTTGTTACCAAACGAACAATCAAATTTCTCAATTTTTAGAAACACATCATCAAACTTTCTATCTAAGTAGAAGTAAAATTACTAAAAAAATATAAATAATTTTAATTTATGTATGTCATACTTTATAATTAACCAATAGAGACAAATTATAAAATTAATAATATTAAATTTAATATACTTGTTCCATTTTAAAAAATTAAAGAATTTGATTAAAAGAATCAGATTACGTTGATGTATATTTAAAACTAAAAGATCTAATTATTTTTTTATTAATAGAGACCCTAAATTGAATAAAATGAAAAAATAATTAATAATGAAAATCTTGATTTTACGTAGATGTTAATTGGTGGACTGCTATACGGAGTTGAAGTTATAAATGAATCTCGTACTGCTCCAATGGCAACTTATCCTTTGCAACGAAAAGATAAGAAAATTATATCTTTCTGATGGGAGAAATTAAAGATTATGATCATATATGGCCATTTCAAGCTACATTTTGACTCATTATATTTAAATAGAGAGACATTTCAATTGAATTTATTGTTCAATCTTAATTATTTAATTTACTATTACTATTATTTGTTATTATTGTTATTTTGAAATATTATTTTTTATAATGTTTGTAATACACTATAAGAAAATGATTAATTAATTAGAGATTAATTTTAGCGACAATAAAGGAAAATTGCTTTATCAAAATAATTTTTTAGAGATATGAATAAACCTGTTTTAAAGACTGACATTCTAGTTGACAAATATGTCTTATGATTTTTTACATGTTGGATTGTCTACTTATTTGAACTTGTGTATTATCTTCTTACACAAGGCTTCGTCTACCTTTTTAGTAGTGTTTGTTTTTCTAATGCATGTTTGGAACTTTGTGTGATCTTCATTTGCTTGCATTTACTGTTTCGTTAGACTTGCATTTAACACTTCATTTCACCTGCATTTGACACTTCCTTAGACTTGCATCTAGCTTTATGTACTTGCATTTGACATTTTTTTCTAAAGACTTTGTCCAAAACTTTTTATGCATATAGTCTTCCTTTAGAACACGTATGATACTACATATGATCTTTGTTAGACTTCCTTTGGTATTTCAGGCTTGAAGACCTATATATCTTTTGCTAACTAAATAGATTTGTTAAACATACCGAAATATGATATTATTTTTTATAATCATATAATACTATAAATTAATTTTAGAGAAAAAATAATTAATTAGTTATTATATTAACTAAATTCGATAATATTTTATATATTAAAAAATTATTGGTATTTAAAGTAGTTTTTAAAGTTATTGACTAGTTTCTAAATTGGTAGGTATTTAATTAACTGCTAATAATTTAGATACCAATTTTAGAATCTAATGTAGTTGGTAGCTAAAACTTTGGTAGTTAATTAGATACCAATTTAAAAACTAATTTATAAATTTTATTAATAATATAAACTACTTGGTAGTCTCTAAACAATATCTAATTTAGTCAATATAGTGACCAATTATTTTTTATCTCTAAAATTAGTTTATATTTAATGATTTTCTTGTAGTAAAAAATCATGTAACTTTCGCAAGACTCATATAATTATATGAATTCTCATTTATGCCGAATTTTTATATTTTTTTATCAGTAAAGAATTAAATGAATTAAAAAGGAGAACACTTCAGATTTTGACTCCAAGATTACATCAATTCCAAAGCTACAACCTACTAAAAGAGAAGATAGCACCAGTTGGCAGCCACATAGGGTAGACTTGGATAAAGGCTAGCATACCATGCCTAGCAAAACCATAGGATAAGTCCTTCACCTATAGCCCAAAAGAGTTTCATAACCTGCCAAAAAGTGTTGCACCCTTCAGAGCTGCCTTGCTTAAAGGAATTGGTTGCTCAACCCTTTCCAATCATAAAAAACCAGCCGTTTTACTTGATTTGTGTAAAAAAAAACCTACAAATTCCAAACATAGGGTCAAAAATTTCTACATTAAACAATTCAACACCTTCAATCAGCCACGAAGCTTCATTCTGCCTAGAAAATTCCACAAAAACTGAATATATATTTGGCAACAGAAGACTTAGCCTGCTCAGACCCTTCAAGAGCGGTCTCAACTGTCACAGGAGTGCTAGCAACTTCACTGAAGCAAAAATTGGATGGTTTATAAGTCAAAATAATCTTCATGTTTTATGCCTAAATAATATCTTATTTTTTATTATGAAAATAATATAAATATTGTGTAATTGAAAGAAACATGTTCCATCTTGTCTAACTAGTAATTTATGTTACTTAGTAATTTTCTAAATAGATATCAAAGTAAAACTGATTATAAGAATTTATAGTGCGATTAGATTATTGAATAGAACTTAACAATATGTTAAACAATATGTTTGTTTTAAGAATAAGAAATTAAAATAAATCATGATAAGGTGTGTTCATTTGTCCTAATTATTTGAAACATATATTAGAGATAAGAAGATCACATAAAATCGATTCTAGAACTTGTTAGCTTGAACACTGGCAAGGAACAAGTTGAGACAAGAGAGTAAATGGGTCTGAATTTAGACAGAGTTTCAATCATCAATGCAAGTCTAAATTTCCAAGAGGTAGAAGCTCTATTTATAGGCATGGAAGAGAGGAAGTAGCATGCTCAAGAAGAATAGAATCCTATGTGTTTGATGCAAGGCTTGTGTTGTTGCTGTGTTTGGGGAGGGATCTGGGTAGAATAGAATGTGATCCACTCCTTTGTTGAATCTAAAACTGATGTGAATTAAAACCTTTTATAAAATAAAGTGTTTTTCCAACTAATTGAAAAACAACCTGTTGTTTTGTCGAATCAACCGGTTGTTTTACTCTTAGGAGTTTTTGAAAAGGTTGAAAACTGTTTTAGTTTGGTTGACTTAACTACCAAACCAAACAATAGGTTGTTTCGTGGTTTCAATTGATTGTTTCTTTGAAAATTCTAACAGAATTCTGTTTTGGTTGTTGAATGTGCTTTAAATGATTTCCAACTATACGCTCCTTCATTAATTGCTTTGACCAATCTTTGGAAAAAATAAATAGTTTTTTTTTTATGTTTTCAAACAAGAAAGAAAAACAAATTTGAGTTTTTCAGTTGTGATAAAGTGGATTTCAAGATTTGAACATTCACATCAAGCTTTGAGTTTTCAAAGAGAGTGGAATAGGATTGTAATTGTATTGATTTTAGTTTGTATTGTAAACAACTGTAATCCCTTCTCAACCTACTGTATTTCTGGTGTTGTGTTGCCAAGGAGTGTTGTGTGCTCTTAAGGTGGTCAAGATCAATACTATTGGTGTGTTTTGCCAAAGGGAGTGTGCTTCTTGAAGGGTTCAAGGTCTGACTTTGGTGGTTTCTGTGTTGTAATCTAGTTTGATTACTTAGTGAATTACCCAGTGGTTTTCTGGGGACTGGATGTAGCTTTTGGCTTAAGAGTGAACCAGTATAAACTATTGGTGTATCTTTCTCTTACCCTCAAACTCATTTAAATTATGTTTTAAGCTTTACTGGTATAAACAACCGATTGTTTCGAAGAAACAACTGATTGTTTTTCTGTTGCCTTGCTGTTTTAGTGCTTATATTCTTGGCTAACCTGATTTCTATTTTGGATTCATACAAAGAATTTTGTTAAACATTTAAAAGTTTTCAAAAACCTCTCTTAAACAATTCACCCCCCTCTCGTTTAAGGCCATATATTCTAAGAGAAGCTACTCATATCGTAGCTTGCATGGCAAGTTAGGGTTATCCGTCTAAGGCTCTACAATACCCTAGCTTGCATGGCAAGTGAGGGTTTTTAGTAGCTCTTGTGTGCCTCTTCGGATGCCTTAGATGTACGGTTTATTCCTACTCTATGTTTGACCCATAAATACAAGGTTAGGAAATGAAAACCCTATTATACTATTCATAGGATAAAGAAAATTTCCAAGTTGCTTATTTGAATCAAAACGGGAAACAAAAGTTGAGTAGGAGAATAAGATAATAAAATCTACAACATATAAAAAAATAGAATTGGAAGCAAATCATTTGCAAAAACTATGAAGAAACAAAATCGCAATAGAATTGGAAACAAAATTCAAGTTTTGTGGAAAGTTGGAAACTAAGAAATTATGAGAAAAAAAAATATACTTTTGAGATCCTTGGAAAAGAACAATATTTAAAATGATGCAAGCCTTAAGGAGAAATGATGAAGTATTCACAGCGGGATGCATTCAAAAAATAGAGCATCATTGTTTACATAATTTTCTTATTTTCTTTTTGTAATATTTCTGTTTTGTCTTCATATGGATTAGACACCCTTATGTTGGGTATGAAGCCAGGACAAATTAGGTTGGGCTGACTAGACACCATGTTTAGTGAGTGGGCTTAATCATTGTGTCCCCTTTATAATTTTTATTTAGAGAGATCATTGTACTTGTAATTGGTGTGTAACAAACAAAATGAAAACCTAATTAGTTGTCCGTGGACGTAGGTTGCAGTTGGTGACCGAACCAAGTTAAATCCTGTGTTGCTTCCGTGTGCGTTTTTCCCATCAAGTGGCATCAGAGTTTGGTTTATTTACACACTAGAGATCCGATCAACAGAAATTAATCGATGAGACGTGAAAATTGAAGCGACAGCGACATCCCAAAGTTAGGGTTTTACAGGGGTGACAACAGTGTCCTAAAGCTAGGGTTTCACAGGGGTAGTGGTAACGTCCCAAAGCTAGGGTTTTGCAGGGGTAGCTGTAACGTCCCAAAGCTAGGGTTTCCTAGGGGCTACAGTAGCGTCCTAAAGCTAGGGTTTCGTAGAGGCAGCAGTAGCATCCCAAAGCTAGGATTTCGCAGGGGTTGCAACAGTGTTCCAAAGGTAGGGTTTCACGGCGACCCAAGATTCGCGACACCCCAAACCTGCGGCAGTAGGCGGTGCGACGTGTAGTGGTGTGGGTCGCGACAGGAGTGGTGGCAACTCGCGACATTGTGCAGGTGGCTTGCTCGCAGTAGGGTCGTGTCCAGGCAATGCGGCAGAGTGCGCCAGTGCGGTGGCGGATCGCGTTTCGCGGCGAATAGGTGCAGGTGCTTGCGGTGAGCGAGATGGCATGGAGGTGCAGTGCGATGACATTGACGGAAGACGCATGGTCGCGCATGCATTTTTCTATCGGTGCATTAGTGACGGTGTAGTGTTAGGCGCGGGGTGTGCCTGTTTTTCGCTGCGGCATAACTCTTACGTTAGTGGGCATTAAGTTCGATGATGAAGTTCAAACTTTACTACTGCTATTGTCTTTGCTTGACAGTTGGTCTGGAACGGTTACAACAGTTATCGATTCAGCGGGATCCGATGGATTCAATTTTGAGAAGATTCGTAATCTCATTCTTGGCGAGGATGTCCGAAGAAGGAGTTCTGGGGAATTATCTAGTGAATCGCTAAATGTCATTAGAGGTAAAAATATTAGAGGTAATGAGAGCAAGATCAAAAGAAGGAGTCAGTCAAAGACTTATGATTGCTCAAGTGTAACATGTTGGAACTACAAGGAGGTGGGGCATTTCAGGAATCAATGCCCAAATGATAAACAAGTCAACATTGCAAAAACTTCGCGGACGAAAACCTTTTAATCTGTTGCGCGGATAGCAGTGTGGATTTCTGGGTCATGGATTCTGGTGCTTCATTTCATGCTACCACAACAGTGAATCATTGTAGAATCTAATTATTGGGGACTTTGGAAAGGTAAGACTTGCGGACGACAGAGCTCTTGATGTTTCGGGCATGGGTGACATAGTGTTGAAGACACTAAGATGTTTCTGAACTTTTGAAGGATGTCAGAGTTGTTCCAAGCTTGACAAAAAGTTTGATTTCTGTTAGGCAGTTAGACGAAGAGGGACATGAAGTGATGTTTGGAAATCAACATTGGAAGGTCATAAAGGGAAATCTTGTCATGGCCTGCGAAAGAAAGAGAGGTTTGTTGTATATGGTCGAATTACCGTATGAGGGAGTGACCATCCCAGTTCAGAAGATAAACAAAGTCCGGTTCACAGAATCTCGTGGGCAGAATAGGGTTGTCTTTACAAGAGAGAAACCCAAAGCCACAGGTCAGATTCAGGATGAACGAGAATGAAAAGGTTCAGGTAGACCAGTCAGAGGTACTTATGGCAGTGGGAGCACGGGTCGTGCTTCAGCTGAGGTTCCTAGACGACAATGGGTTTGGAGAACCAGTATTCCAGTTGTTGAAACATCTTCAGAAAATTTCTTGTTGAGTATGGAGTATGTTTGTTCTCAGGCTATTCCAGGATCCGGTAGTTCCTGTAAGTGGGAGCCGGCAAGAAAAGAGAACGAGTTAGTGACTGACGTGTTGAAACTCATAGGAGTTTTACGAAATCTTCAAAATGATTAAGAAGGCTGGTGGCAACAATTGAAGTACATGTACACAATTGAAGCGCAAGTGAACATTGTTCTATGGCTTCAAGTGGAAGATTGTTGGGTATGAAGCCATGACCAATTGGGTTGGGCTGACTAGACACCATGTTTAGTGAGTGGGCTTAATCATTGTGTCCCCTTTATAATTTCTATTTAAAGAGATCATTGTACTTGTAATTGGTGTGTAACAAACAAAATGAAAACCTAATTAGTTGTCCATGGATGTAGGTTGCAGTTGGCGACCGAACCACGTTAAATCCTATGTTGTTTATTTTCTGCAGTTGATTCGTAATTGTGTGTGTTGCTTCCCCGTGCGTTTTTCCTATCACCTTAAGCCCAATACTAATTTAGTACGAAAAAATATAAACAATATTAATTTAAATAATATTAGATGCATATTCACGAATTGTTGAAAAAGAACAAATAATGAACATATAATTATATTTTTAACAAGTCAAATTGCATAAAATTTCAATAAATGAACTAACAAATCATGTTAAATAAAGAGTTCTACATTTCTAACATAACTTAACATCGAGCACTACAAGAAAATTATTAAATAGTAACTAATTTAGAGACAAAAAATAATTAGTCTTATTGATACTATTTTATAAACTAAAATATTACTGGTATCTAAAATAGTTTCTATTACTAATACAAATTTATAAAGTAGTTTCTAAATTTGTATCTAACATTAGCTACCAAAGTTTTAACTACTAATTACTTTAGATTCTAAATTAATATTTAATTATAAATTAGTGATTAATTTTGAATCTAAAAGACTTATTAGTTAAAACTTTTGTAGCTAATGTTAGATACCAATTTAGAAATTATTTTATAATTTTTTATTAATAATAGAAAGTTCATTAGATACCAATAACTTTTTAGTTTATAAAATAGTATCTAACTTAGTAAATGTAGTAACAAATTATTTTTGGTCTATAATATTAGTTGTTATTTAATGATTTTGTATTTTGTACACAACCTTAAGGTAGGTTGTAAATAACTAGCAAAATAACTGATCAATTATAATTTGTACATAGCTTACCAAACAAATTAATTCCAATTATAGCTAGTCCAAGTCTTAGATTTCTTGATTCATTTCCAAACAGGAAAAAATCATTATCAATGTTTGTCCATTGCAAAGAATCTATTAGACGACAAAATGTTTCATCACATTTTCACTCATATGCATGTCGTATAAGATTTTAGCGTAATTTAGATTCACAAAAGAATGTTTAGTCTTTGAATTATTGGAATATACCACATAACCTTCATACGGGGACCATCCTTTTTCACCTCCTTATTAATGTCTAGATCATTGTACTTGACATTATAACGTGACAATCCAGACTTGGGACATCTTTTTAATTCTTAAATATGTTATGTATAAAAGACACTCATTAGGGCATGCATGTATCCTTCTATAATCTATACATATAAGACAAAGTATCTTCTTTGTCTCATAATTTTGTTTGGGTATCTTATTTCTTTATGGAAGCATGTCCTTCAACAATTAAAGCAATTATGTGAAGGTCTTATTGATCCACCCATTGATTGCCTTCAAATTCATTAACCTTAACACCATTAACAACTTGTGAAGTTAGTTGAGCTAGGATACAAAATTTCTTTGCATTGTTAAACATATCTTCATACCATGCATTTGCGTAAAAGATAACATCTTGAATCTTACCTTGCAATTGGTCATCCATGGTAGAATAAAAAACCTTCTCAAATTGTTATACAGTTGACAAATCTAACAATTCACTATGTCATGTCCATATTGTATAACTTTTTTAAAAAGTCATCACATAAAAGATACTCCCTATGTTTTGTAACACAATGTGTTCTTCCATTCAAACAATTCACACAAACACACCTAATCAACACTCCATCATCATTATTTCTAGCATTACTTAGTGCATATTGTATAAATTCTTCCACTCCTCTCTTGTAATCATTATTTATGCATGTTGAATTAATCCAATCTATGCATATCTACATTATGTACACGCGTGATTGGTAAGTTTTGTCACAAGTAAAACTCACTCTTTTAATCAAAGTTGTGACCTTGTCACATTCAAGAATATTCATTTCTCATAGTTGATCAACACATAAAATTTAATAAATATTTCTCATATTTTATAAAACTTCAAAAACATTTCATATGATAGGAAATTAAAGCATTAACATAAAATCAATCACAATCAAATATTGAATCAATGATTAACACAAAAATATAACCAATCAAAATTTCACGAAATATACAAAAATGTAATCAATCAAAATTTCACGAAATATACAAAAATGTAATCAATCAAAATTTCACGAAATATATAAAATGTTAATTAGTAAATTAATCATGAAAGTGATTAACCTTATCAATCTGTCAAACTAAACAATTCAAAATTCAATAAAATGAGTATTAGTACTCCCTCCTCTTTGTTTTATATAAAAAAATCGTAGGGACAATTCTAATTGAAGTTATTATTTAAATTTTTGTATTGAATCTATGGGAAATTAGTATCCATTCAATGCAATTTAAAAAACAAATTTGTCAAAATTTCAATTGATTGAAATATGAACTTCCAAAAAAATATAAACAATACAACTTTTGTCGAGGATTAAACACCCTTAAGCCCAACACCAATATATTTAGTAGAAAAAAAATAGAAACAATATTAATTTTAAAAATATCATATGTATATTCATAAATTGTTGAACAAAACACAAGGAACATATAACTATATTTTTAACAAGTCAAATTAAAAAAAATTCAATAAATTTACTAACAAAACATGTTAATTTAAAATTCTACATTTCTAACATAACTTAACATTAAAAACTACAAGAAAAATCATTGAATTGTAACTAATTTAGATAAAAAAAAATAATTAGTGACTATATTGACAAAGTTAGATACTATTTTATAAATTAAAAGAACTATTGGTATCTAACAGTTTATATTATTAATACAAATTTATAAAGTAGTTTCTAAATTGATATATAACATTAGCTACCAAGATTTTGGCTACTAATTACTTTAGATTCTAAATTAGTATTTAATTATAAATTAGTGATTAATTTCGAATTTAAAAATAGTTAGTAGTTAAAATCTCAGTAGCTAATGTTAAATACCAATTTAGAAACACTTTATAAATTTTTATTAATAATAAAAATTTCTCTAGATACCAATAATTTTTTAGTTTATAAAATAGTATCTAACTTAGTCAATATAGTAACTAATTATTTTTTGTCTCTAAAATATTTTGTTATTTAATTATTATTATTTTTTTTTTGAAAACTAGAAATCTTAAAGTATATGATATTCCAAAACTTATGTACTCGTGATGTTATCTCAGACAACTATTTCTTTGGATGTAGTAATACTAAATAGTTAAATATTAAGCCAACCTAACCTATAAATAATAAAATAATTATATAGATATACATTTTATTGTCTAACCAAAAATAAAATAAAAAAGTCTAAAATAACAAAATATCAGTTTAGTTTGACTTATAAATCCTCTTCTATTTGGATTGTGATTAAATAATTTTATAACACTATTCTTAAGCATACCTCTTGCACTGTTGGTACAGATAATGATATTAATTTATAGAATGGTAAATGATTTTCTTCTACCTGTTTATCAAACATTGCAGGAGTCCCTAATGGTTTTAGAATGGTAAAACCATTATCAAACTACAGTTTTTTAAGCCTGGAATGGTAATGATGGAATTATCCCCTCGACTCTTCACTAACATGATTTCTTTTTAAAAAAATAAAAAATTAAAATTCTAAAGTTGGAGAAAGAAGTAGAACTTAGAGTAACGGGAGGGAAACATAGAGTATTGGTGGTAGAGGAGATTAGGACTGGCAGGGAGGAGGAGAACTAACATAATAGCACACATACGGTTGGAGCCTAAATTTAAGGAGATTATATTACTCACTTGCCAGAGTAGAGTAAAATCACTTGCAAATCCGATAAACTTGGATTGATTTGAAAATTGATTTTGTTACAACAAATTAGATAACCTAATACTTATTAATGACTTGTATTTGAATATTAATTTAGACCAAAAAACTTATAAATATAGTTTTATTATCTAGGAAATATTCACTTCTTAACCACTAAATATTTTGTATATTTTTATATAAATTTTTACTAATTTAAGCGTCAAAGAATCTTTGGTAACTAGATCTTCACTTAACACTTATCAACAAAGCTTAAGAACAATTTTGAAGAAGAATTAACTCGAATAAAGTTCGATTTTATCAAAGTCTCTTTTAATCCACCTCAAAAGATTTCAATTCACACAATTATTTAAATAATTATTATCATAAGTACACATTAACACAATTTTAATTTAAATTATAATTCTAAATTTTATATTATTTATAGAAAAATATTACCACACACTCATCATCATAAACTACTATACTTAACTTATTTTATATTATAATATTAATATTATGATAATCATTGTTATCTTCTTTTCATCTTATCAAAGTTGTCACCCTCTCTAGTTACTATATAAATATAATTAATGACTATGTTCCTTTTTATTATGTTCTTACTTTTTATACTATATATGCCACTATAAATTTCCATCTATACCAATATTATATTTTGTATGCATAACCATTTTAGTTTAGAAATAAAAAATATATATTTTATTTCTATTTTAGATTTTTTACTCTTGTTTTTCGCAATCCTTACTCGGAACATCTTAGAAGTAGTATAAGTATTATAGTCATTGTGGTGAAGAAGAAGTATTTTGCTTTGGATGAAGGCTATGGACGATACTCGATGTGATAGATGGAATGGAACCCACCATTACCAATCAATCAATACACACAGTACAAAACCAGTCTACTCCTTAAGGCTTTTGTAGGTTGCTTGTGATGTTCCTTTCACAGTTACACCAACTTATGATTACGACAAGGTTTTGGTTTAAATATCCATTTTAATATAAATGCATATCCAAACACTACAAATCTATTTAATATAATTTAACTAATCAATCACAAATAATAGAGGGGAAGACATGAAAAGGGGTCCACAATGTATTCAGCAACCCCAGCCCTTTCAATGCTCTATCTCCAAAGATATTAAACTGCTTTTTATATTATATTATATTATATATTATATATTATATATATATATATATATATATATATATATATATATTATGCTTTATCGTAACAACAAAATTGTAATTTTTTTTCTCAGAAGAAGAGAAGGTGGGGAACCACAAACCCTATACACCAAGTGGGAATTGAGATCCAACTCAATTTTTGAATAGAAGAATATAATTAGGAGATGTGTTAGGGATAAAAAAAAGGAATAATATTTCTATTTATAATAAATATTTTTAAAATAAAAGAAATAAACAGATTACTTGTAAATTTAATAGTTTCTTAATTTTGAAAATAATTATGCCTTCTTTTCCATGTTTTAATCAAAACTCTTCTCTTAAAGTTTTAAGAAAAATAAGTAGACATTATAGACAAAAGAAACTTGTAGTTTAAAGGATTTGAACCCTCGTTACTAAGTTTGATGGATTCAACTATTTGGCATAAGAAAAGGAATTCAAGTGTATGATATAACCATCTAAAGTTTGTTGGCAAATTTATTCGTAAGTGATTTAACTAATAAGATCTAACATAATTAAAATTGCTATTCACTTTTAAACTCAGAAAACGAATTTTGGACATATTCTCTTTATTTTCATTCTTGTTTCCTCATATGCCATGAGACAATGAGATCACACTACATACATTCATCACATATACCTGATTGTAAAGAGTTATCTAAATCTTCTAACCTCACTCCAAAGTCAACTAAAACGTATGACTACTAAAATCAGTGATTCTTGAATTTTGAAATATAGAAAGATTAGTCCTTTTTTTTAATGTGCAAAGGATTGTAGATTGTATTAAAACTTAATCATGCAAAGTTCATCATCTAAACTAGCGTCCTAGCTATTGAAGTACATAGTCAGTGCAAGCTTATTTCACCAAACAAACTGCACAATATTAGTTCAGCTTACATGTATTACTTCTTAAACGTCTTGTTCTCTGTTTTTTAATCTTACACTCTCACTTGTCCATTCCCCCTGCAAAGTTCTTCATCTCTGGGCACTTTTTGTTTCCTTAGATCTGTTTTCTATAATAAGCCCAATCTACTTATCTGTTATGGAAACAAGATTACTCTAGACTATAGAGTTTGAGAAGTAGTCAGGTAATTTCCCTTTATCTATCATGTAACCTTACACTTTGCACTATTTTCCTATTGTGTTGCTACCTCAATGATCTAATACATTGTAGAAAATATAGATAGCAGTCCGAGAGTCAGAGTATGAAAACTTCAATAATCCCAAGATTTTACATTTCATCTATGCCCGTATTTTCATCCAAGCCACCCAAAAGACTTCTTCATCATCAACCTTGGCTTTTCTGATATACTATTGTTTCTCTAGTTCCACTGACTCCAAATGATAGCTACCCACACCCTATTTTAGTCATATTCTCTTTATGATTGAGTTCCATTAGATGAAACTATTGAAACTGTGCTTTGACTTAGTTATGATGTACTCGTAACCCGTATCCACCCATCACAAATGTTCCACACAGTGGTAGCCCTAAAAAATAGATGACTTGTTGTTTTCTCATTCTCTCCACACATTACAAACACATCACTGCCCAATATTACTCCCTATGTCTTAGGTTTTCCTTTATTGCCACATCGATAAAGGTTAAATTATTGTAAATTTCATAACAAATTAGGCATGTATAATGAAAAACATGGAAAAACCATATGAAAAGCATGCAATTCCCCCACAAAGAAAAGTTGGAATCCAAAAAGAAGAGAACAAGAAGAATATGAGAAATATTACAGAAAAAGAGTAAAAAAAAAACACATAAATAGAAGGATAAAAAATGACCAATTCTCTCGGAGCGTGGAAAATGGCTAAGCGGATTCATGACAGAGAAAAAACATTGAAAAACTTTCAAAATGTTGAGCGCCAAAGGCATGCGTTGAACAGATTAAGGTCAGAAAGATAAATATTACAAAGTTTAGAAGACTGAGTAAATTTCAACGGGTTGAGCAAAAAGAGTCATTCACAATGAAGAAAGCTTAGATTTCTTAAGAAGGGCTTGGAGTTAATCTAAACCAATAAAGAGAGGTTTCATAATCGCTTAGACTTGACTTGAAGCCAATCCCAAGCCTAAGAACATTTCATGATTAAGAAAGGATTTCGTTGGACTTGGCTTGGAGAGAATCCATGTAGAACCAAGAATCTCTAAATCTATTGAAGCCTTAAGGATAGCTTGAAGCCAAAAGGTTTCTTTATAATGAAGAAAGTCAATTCACAGCGGATTGGTTATGTTCATTTTCCCAAACAAAAAAAGAAGAAAGAAATTAAAAATGTTGAACTCAAAGGTTCCGTGATACAAAGCAACAAATACAAAAAAAAAAATTTATGATACTCCTTCACTTTGTCAAGTCTTCTTTCTTTCAAATTTGTCTTGATTCTTCACTTGTAGCTCTCTCCAAGTTATTCTTTCTAGGACTTCAAATCAAGCAATCATACTAAAATATTATAGTGCACCAAACTAAATATGTCAAGAATTGCTAAAGAAGTTTGGATTAGTCGATTGCAAGTCCATGAGCACTCCAATGCTCCCTACAACATCCCTTGGACTTGAGAAAGAATCCAAACCAGTAGACATAACTGCATATAGGTAGATGATAGGATCTTTAATGCATCGAACAACATCAAGGTCAGACATTATGTTCAATGAATGTCTATGTGCTAGATTTTAATATAATCCAAGAGAATTCCACCTCGGTCCTATAAACAGAATTTTCAAATACCTCAAAGGAACTTCCAACCTCGACCTCTACTACAAAGATTGAGAAAAATATAGCCTTCAAGAATTTTGTGATGCAGACTATGTTAGATATAAAGTTGAACGAAAAAGAACAATTGGAGGATATCACTCCATTGAAGGTAATTTCGTTTCATGGACAAGTAAGAAAGAAGCAATGATTGCCTTATCCACAACAGAAGCATAATATGTATCATCAACTCTCTGTTGTACACAACTGTTGTGGATCAAGAATCAATTGGAGGATTATAACGTTCATGAAAACAAATCACTATAATGTGTGATAATAATGCAACAATCAGTTTATCTAAAACCCAATTTTCCATTCAACGGCCAAACATATTAATTTAAACATCACTTCATAAGAGACTATGTACAAAAGGGGATTGCACATATGTAGTTTATCTCTACTGAGAATCAACTTGTAGATATTTTCACAAAACCTCTTCTAGAAATGAAATTTTAAAAAATTAGAGATCTTTTATGAATATCACTGAAAGATAATTAAAATCAATTAGTGAAGCTTAAAACTGTTTGTCTTGTCAAACAAAATATTTTCGTAAGACAATTATGTCCTTACATGCATATCACAAATGATATTCTTCAGAAAACTCTTAAATCATACGAGGTCACTAGTTCTTTTTAAAATCTTGGAAATCTAAATTCCTTTAATATATATTGTTTCCCGAAAATCCAAGATTCTTGATAAATATGTTTTCAAAATATTTTCTTTCCATGAAAAGATTATATCTTACCTGTCCTAGGACTCATCCAATATCTATATAAACTATATCACTATGGTCATAACATCCAAACCAAAGGCCTTAGAATCACATATACATTTAGAAAAAGTTCAGAATGAGTCAATCCAATGAGGTAAATTCTCCCATTACAGTATCCTCTAAATCCTCTAGCCTAAACCAAGGGACTCAAGATGAGGATAACTCCTTAATAACCAAATGGGAAGAAGCTCTTATATCGAATACAAGCTTCCTCATAAAGAAATATAGGCTATAAAGCATTAAAAAGAGCATGGACAGAGCTCTTAAAGCCTTACTTAATAATGTAAAAGAATTTGAGACTAACGCCAACAAGGAATGGTTGATGAACAAAACTCAAGAGATGATCAACAAAGCAACGTATACTAAAAGAAAAAAAAAATAATCAACATGTTTTTAGGCTTAAGGAGAAAGTGAAAAAACCCATACAGGAATATTTGTATCTAATTCAGCAAATGGAGATACGCTAGAACTCTAGGCTAGAAGATTTATAAGTGTCATTTCTTAGTGACATTTCATGCAAAAAGTTGAATATTTATTGATTTTAATTGTTGATTAAGCTATGACTCAACCCTAATTTGAAAAATTAGAATACAAAAATATATTTTTGAGTTATGAGATTAATAGAACTATTTAATCCCAATTTTGTGTTATTTTCAGGAATTTAAGGAGAGATTAAACAAATGATATATTATTAATAGAGATGTCACTTAGCCCAAGCCCAATTAGGTTAAACAGAAGGGTAAGGCAAGAAGAGATGTTCTAAATCTTCTTTTCTTGCTTTCAATAATCTTTTGGTGCATATAAATGTTAGAATGTATGACTTTAAACTAGAGGGGGAGTGAATGGTTTAAAGAGGGTTTTCACAAACTTTTAAGTCTAGAATGAAGTTACTTCGAGAAAAACTTGATTAAGAAATCAGTTTGCCAAAACACAAAGCAAATAAGCATAGCACCATAAAAACAATCGGTTGTTTCGCAGAAACAATCGGTTTTTTATACCAAATTACGAATAAAAACTGAAATTAAAGAGTTATAAAGAGATTGAACACACAGGTTTATACTGGTTCACTCTTAACCAAGAGCTACATCCAGTCTTCCCAGAAACCACTAGGGAATCCACTAAGCAATCAACCCTAGATTACTTACAACACCACCAAAGAAGTGACCTTGATCCCCT
>Ga0123342_1004479_pt1:0-20000 | contig 21293 bp, 24 predicted proteins | sample Turbeawhitnodule_FD_89960 | JGI IMG/M metagenome (GOLD analysis project Ga0123342, IMG submission 89960) | Root nodule microbial communities of legume samples collected from Mexico - Turtle bean Mexico white nodule | ecosystem: Host-associated > Plants > Roots > Nodule | place: Mexico...
GGGGGGGTGGGGGGGGGGGGCGGTGTTCTCTGCAAATCTACCTTTCCCGCTCTCGAGACCTCTAACGCAAGGGAACTAACTCGAAACTGACCTCATCTTTGCTCAAAGGCGAGGAGGGTTTAACTGGTGAACTATTTCGTTCAACCTTGACGTTCTCACTCGAGGGGGGGTGTTCTCTACGAACCTACCTTTCCCGCTCTGGAGACCTCTAACGCAAGGGTATAGTTCGTATCTGCATTGTACAAAAATTCGAGAATATACTTCAATAGAAATTTATTGGGTGACCTCATTAAAAAACCCTAATAAGGGGAAAAAAGCATTCCCTAAGAACAATGTACAATGTTACTGTTCAACTGAAATAAAACTTGAGGTTGGTCGAATTCCATGTACGAGGAATCGTGCCTCCCTCCAGCGTCTCAAGCTTGTATGCTCCATTCCCAGGGGCCTCTATCACTCTGAAAGGACCAGTCCACTTGGGGGATAGCTTGTTCTCTAGCTGATATGGGTGGGCCTTCCACATCACCAGGTCGGCGACTTGGAATTGGTGAGGCTTCAGCTTCGAGTTGTACTTGTACTTCACCCTTCTCTTCAATGCTTCAGCTTTAATTCTTGCTTCCTCCCTAACCTTGTCCAGTAGGTCCAGGTTCACCTTCCTCTCTTCGTTGGACTCTTCAGCCACGAAGTTCTGGAAGCGTGGCGAGCTCTCCTGGATCTCCACTGGAATCATCGCGTCCGACCCATACACCAAGCTTAAGGGTGTCTTTCTGGTGGTGGAGTGGGGAGTGGTGTAAGCCCACACAATTCTAGGAACTTCCTCTGCCCAAGTTCCTTTGGCCTTCTCAAGCCTCCTCTTCAAACTTCTGAGTAGGAGTCTGTTGGCAAACTCGACCTGCCCATTCGAGGGTGCTCGACTGATGCGAACACCTGCTTTATTCCAACTTCTAAGTATAATTTGCCCAGTTGTTGACTTGCAAACTGTGTGCCATTGTCAAACACCAAACGTTTCGGCACCCCAAAACATCACACTATATTCTTCCACACGAAGTGCGTGATCTTGTGGGTCGTGATCTGGGCCACTGGCTCACCCTCGATCCACTTCGTGAAGTACTCTATGGCGACCACGAGGTACTTCATCTGCCTTATTGCTAAAGGAAAAGGTTCCAGGATATTGATCCCCCACGTATGAAATGGCCAAGGGCTGTAAATCGACCTAAGCTCCTCTGGCGGCGCCTTGTGCCAGTCAGCGTGTTGCTAACATTTCTTGCGCTGCTGTGCATACCTCGTGCAGTCTTCCCTTACGGTCGGCCAATAATATTTCGCACGAATGGCCTTTGATGCTAGAGATCGTCCACCGATGTGACTCCCATATATCCCTTCGTGGAGCTTCGCCATTGTGCGTGTGCATTGGTCTCAGCTTACGCATACCAAGATTGGGTGGGTGAACCCGTGTCTAAACAACTCTCCGTTAATGAGAGTGTACTTCGCAGAATTTTTCTTGATTTTCCTGGCCTCTGCGGGTTCCAATAAAAGTACCCCATCAGCCAAGTAGCGTTTGTAGGGCGTCATCCAGGTTTCTCCTCCTTCGACTAGGCAAACCTGCATTGCTTCCTCCCCCAAGACTGGATACATGCTTATCTTTGGGGTCTGCAGTGTCTCTTGGGTCAACGACCGATGACTCACGTCCCTCCTCTTGTCGTGCTGATTTGGTGCACCCCCACCCAGTTATCTACGATAAATGTTCGAGGTGTCTTCAGGGTCTCCTGTATGACCGTCCTCTGCCTGCCCCCTTCCCGAACTGGCGAGCTTAGCCAGCAAGTCAGCTCGCACATTTTGCTCTCTTGGGACATGCTCCAACTTGAACACCACGACCCCTTCAGAATCTGGACATACCCAAGGTATGCGACCATCTGAGGGTCCTTGACTTGGTATTCTCTAGTCACCTGGCCTATTGGAGTCACTCTTTGCCAACAGACTTTGTGCTTCCATCTCCTTCACCAACAGCATGCCAACAATGAGGGCCTCGTACTCCACCTGATTGTTGCTGGCCTTAAAGGCGAACCGTAGGGCCTTCTCAATCAAAAGCCCATTCGGTCCCTCCAAGATGACACCTACCTCGCTGCCTTGTTGGTTAGAGGACCCGTCTACGGAGAGCACCCACCGGAAGTTGGCTTCCTCTTGGTGCGCATCTGCCGATGAGAGCTCTACCACAAAATCTGCGTAGACTTGGCCTTTGATAGGACCTCGAGGCTCGTACTGGACATCAAACTCTGAGAGTTCTACTGCCCATCGTACCATCCTTCCCACTACGTCTGGTTTCTATAGGACCTTACGAATAGGCAAGTCTGCCATCACCACCACTGTAAAAATTTGGAAATAATGGCGAAGTCTCCTTGCTGAGAATACCACTGCTAGAGCCGCCTTTTCCAGGGCCTGGTATCTTACCTCGGGCCCTTGCAATACTTTGCTTACAAAGTATATGGGTTTTTGCACTTGGTCCTACTCCTGCACAAGGACCAAACTGATCGTCCGCTCCGTCACAGAGAAGTACAAGCGAAGTGGAGTACCTAACTGTGGCTTGCACAACACTGGAGGACTGACCAGGTATTCTTTCAACTTGAGGAACGCCTCTTCACATTTTATGGTCCAAATGAACCTGTTGTTCCTCCTCAAACACTGGAAGTAAGGGTGACCCTTGTCTCCTCCAACTGATACAAATCTGGACAGAGCGACCATCTGCCCTGTCAACTGTTGCACCTCCTTCACTGAGATTAGGCTTCTCATCGTGAGGATTGCAACGCACTTCTCGGGGTTCGCCTCTATCCCATGCTCGGTGAGTAAGAAACCCAAAAATTTACTTGCTTCCACCTCGAACACGCACTTTTCGGGGTTTAGCTTTAGTCTGTACTTAGCTATCGTTGTAAATAGCTCTTCCAAGTCAACCACATGCTGATCTTTTACCTGCGAGGTCACTACCATGTCGTCCACGTAGGCTTGCACATTTCGCCCTATCATGGGCGCGAGCACTCTGTCCATTAGCCTTTGGTAGGTGGCGCTTGCGTTTTTCAGCCCAAAAGGCATTACTGTGTAACAGTAGCAAGATAGCTTTGTCATGAACACTGCACACTCGTCCCTGGGGTGCGTTTTAATCTGGTTGTATCCAGAAAAAGCATCCAGGATACTGAACATCTTGCAGCCCGAAGCATTGTCCACCAAGGCGTCGATGCTTGGTAGAGGGTAGGAGTCTTTCGGGCATGCTTTGTTGAGGTCGGTGAATTCAACGCACATCTTCCAGTTCCCGTTGGCCTTCTTCACCAAGACCACATTGGCCAACCATTCGGGGTACTGGATCTCCCTTATGTGGTCAGCGTTCAACAGCTTCTTTGTTTCTTCTTTAATGACCTGCCGCTTTTCTTCGTTGAATTTCCTTCTTCTCTGGAGGACAAGCCTGACCTTAGGATCCATGGTGAGGCAGTGGCACAGGAAGTCTGGGTCTATGCCTGGCATGTCCGAGGCGGACCATGCGAAGGCATCCAGATGTCGTGCTATGACCTCGGCGATTTGGTCCAGTGTCGTTTGGCCTAGCAACTTGCCAAGCTTGAATGTCTTACCTCCAATTTCCCTCTCCATAACCTCCCCGGCTGGTTCGGGTCGCCTCTCTTGGGCAATCTCTACTCGGGCTATCTCTGATGGGGCGACCCCTTCCTCACTTGGAGCCCTGATGGTAACCATGAACACCCCCTCTTCGTCTTGAGGTTGTTCTCATAACATCTCTTAGCCTCCTTCTGATCTGACTTCATGGTAATCACCTTTCCCCCCAAGTTAGGCAACTTCATCTTCATGTGCCTCATCGACGATATCGCCCTCAGCCTGTTCAACGTATGTCTACCTAGCAATACGTTATATGCATAGGGGGTGTTGACGACGAGGTACCTAATGTTCTCTGTACAGGACGCGTCACCGTCTATGAAGGTAGTCCTCAGCTCTAGGTGCCCACGCACCTCCACCTGGTCTCCCGTGAAGCTGTACAAACAACCAATATAAGGCCTTAACAGGTCAGGGAACAACTGCAACTTGTTGAAAGTCGTCCAGAACATCACGTCTGTCGAGCTTCCTTGGTCCACCAGTACATGTTGTACCTTCCTCCCAACAGTTACTACTAAGATCACCACCGAGTCATTGTCGTGTGGGACGACATGTCGGAGGTCGGCCTTGGTGAAGACAAGGTCGACGTCAAGGGCAGTATCTGCCTCTTGCGCTTCTACCGACATCACTGTTCGTGCATACATATTCTAAATTATTTAATGTCGTACTTAAATAAAAAATTTCAATGAATAAAATTTCTAAATTATTCAAAATTTCAAACAAATACAAATCCTAAATTACTTAATGTCCTACTTAAATAAAATATCTAAAATAAATAAAATTCCTAAATTATTTAAAATCTCAATAAATACAAATTATAAATAATTTAATGTTCTACTTAAATTAAAATTTAAAATAAATAAAATTTCTAAATTATTCAAAATTTCAAATAAACACAAATCCTTACTTACTTTATGTATACTTAAATAAAAATCTCAAATAAATAAAATTTCTAAGTTTTTCAAAATCCTAAATAAATACAAAATATTAAATTATTTTATTTACTACTTAAATAAAAATCTAAAATAAATGAAATTTATATGTTTTTCAAAATCATAAATAATTATGAGTCCAAAAATATTTAATTTTATTCTTATATAAAAATTGAAAATCAATAAAATTTCAAAATTATTTAATGTTATTCTTAAATAAAAATCTAAATTAATTAAATTTTTATGTTTCTCAAAGTTCCAAATAAATACAAATCCTAAATTATATTAATTTTAGTATGTTTAGTTTATTTATTTATTTGCATTGCTTATGTTTATTTTTTATATATTAATATTATTGTGTATTTTTTATTTATTTATTTTCTCATTTACATTTACATTTACATTTATATATATAATTATATAATTTATATTTTTTTATACAAAATAGTGAAGAAAATGTGCCAAATAAATCAATAAAACTTGTAGCGGGATGAAAGAAGTTTTGTATGTTAAATGACTTCAAAGAAGACAATAAAATTGTTTTTGAAACAGAGGTGCGGAGGTTAACATACCAAACAATAAAATTTGAGTTATTCAGCTTTTACGATGAGTTCTTTTTTACATAATTGTTTATTGTTACTTATTTCCCTCAAGATTTGTTTCAGTTTTTTGATGCCTGAACAATTTAATTATTTATGTATATTATTTATGTTCAAGCATTGTTTATATTAATTTTAGTATGTTTAGTTTCTTTATTTATTCGCATATGCTAATGTTTATTTCTTATATAATAATATTTGCTTTGTATTTTTTTTTTGTATAATTTGCATTTACATTTATATATGTATAAATTATATTTTTATATATAATAGTAAAGGAAAACGTGTCAATTAAATCAAGAAAACTTTGAGCGGGATGAAATAATTTTTGTAGGTTAAATGACTTTAAAGAAGACGATAAGATTGTTTTTTAAACAAAAATTAGCATACCAAATTGTGAAATTCAAGTTATTCGCCTTTTAGGATGAATCATTTTTTTACATAACTGTTTATTGTTACCAATTACTTTCTTCAAAATTTGTGTCAGTTTGTTAAAACTTGAAAAATTTATTTTTTTAAGTGTATTATTTATCTTTATTCATTGTTTATATTAATTTTAGTATGTTTAGTTTTATTTATTTATTTGTATGTGCTAATTTTTATTTCTTATATATTGATATTTGATTTGTAATTTTTTTATTTACATTTATATTTATATTTATATTTATATATTATATAAATTATATTTTTATACAAAATAGTGAAGAAAACGCGTCAAATTGATCAACAAAACGGAGCGGGATGAAATAACTTAAGTATGTGAAATGATTTCAAAGAAGGTGATATGATTATTTTTGAAGTAGAGATGGAATTCAAGTTATTCGGCTTTAGGATGAATCTTTTTTTACATAACTGTTTATTGTTACTTACTATGCTCAAAATTTGTGTCAATTTGTTGATACTTGAATAATTAATTTATTTACGTGTATTTTTTGTTATTGTTTATATTAATTTTAGTATGTTTAGTTTTTTTATTTATTCCTATATCCTAATGTTTATTTATAATATATTAATATTTAATTTGTAATTTTATTTATTTATTTTCTTATTTATATTTACATTTATATATATATATATATTTAATTATATAGATTATGTTTTTATACAAAATAGTAAAGAAATCACCAAATAAATCAACAAAGAAGACGATAAGATTGTTTTTGAAACAAATGTTAACATACAAAATTATTAAATCAAGTTATTCGCCTTTTAGGATGAATCATTTTTTTAAACTGTTTATTGTCACTTACTTTCCTCAAAATTTGTGTCAGTTTGTTAATACTTTATCTTTTTACGTGTATTATTTGTCTTTATGCATTGTTTATATTAATTTTAGTATATTTAGTTTATTTATTTATTCGTATGCTGATATTTATTTCATATATATTAATATTTGATTTTTAATTTTATTTATTTATTTTCTTATATATATGTGTAATTATATATTAATATTGGATACCAAGTTTAGATCACAACATAGAGTATATATTTTCTTATATATATATATATATGTATATATATATATATGTAATTATATATATTATATTTTTTATACAAAATAGTGAAGAAAACACGTCAAATAAATCAACAAAACTTGGAGCGTGAAGGAAGAATTTAAGTATGTGAAATCATTTCAAAGAAGACGATAAGATTGTTTTTTAAGCAAAGGTTAACATACCAGATAATGAAATTCTAGTTATTCGCCTTTTTGGATAATTTTTTTTTACATAACTATTTATTGTTATTTATTTCCCTCAAACTTTGTGTCAGTTTATTAATACTTGAACCATTTATTTATTTACGTGTATTATTTATGTTTATGCATGATTTATATTAATTTTAGTATGTTTAGTTTTTTTATTTATTTAGATATGTTGATATTTATTTCTTATATATTAATATTTGCTTTGTAATGTTTTATTTAATTTAAGATTTAAATTTATATATATATATATTTAATTATGTAAATTATATTTTTATACAAAATATTGAAAGAAAACGTACCAAATAAATCAACAAAACTTGGACCGGGATGAAAGAATTTTGGTATGTTAAATGACTTCAAAGAAGATGATAAGATTGTTTTTGAAGTAGAGATTAACACACCGAATAATAAAATTTGAGTTATTGGTCTTTTATGATGAATAATTTTTTTACATAATTGTTCATTGTTAGTTACTTTCCTTAAAATTTGTATTAGTTGATTGATAGTTAAACAATTTATTTATTTAGGGTGTATTATGTTTATGCATTGTTTATAATAATTTTAATATATTTTATTTGTATATACTGATTTTATTTTTTATATATTAATATTTACTTTGTAATTTATTTATTTATTAATATATTAATAAATACATCTTTCTCGTGCAATGCACGGGTTAAAAACCTAGTTGGTTAGACATATTTAACAACTAACACAATAATTTTTTAAAATACTCTATGAATGTTGTGATCTAAACTTGGTATCCAATATTGAGTTTAATTTTGCTTCCTTTTATAATCTGCTTAAATTTTTTGGATATATTGATCCTTCAAATGAGTAATGTTCAATCTGTTCTTTGCCCATCTCTGCATTATATAAATCCTGATATCTTCTGGCATGGTTATGACTGGTTTTGCCCGTGCGACTACAAACACACTATTAAACCCTTCACAAATATTGTTGACAAGTGTGTCACATTTTGGAGTGAATGTAAGCCTTGATTTGGATCGGAATCTAGTAAGGAAAACAAACATTAGTTAAATACTTAAAAATAGAGATAAATACAACTATGTGGTTTATGAATGCTTGTCTGGGAGGTAGTGCAATAAGATGGTTGAAAGCCTCATCATTGACTTCCTTTATAGCCCTCATCTCCCTCTCCCATGCTTGGGATATATGCTGTTGGTTTCCCTCCACACTAAACTTTTTAAACTTTTACTTGGTTTTTTTTTTCTTTTGAAGTTCGAGTATAGATATTGGACACAGAAGCGTTGGACTGCTCCAGGTAACAGATCTTGAATGACAGGCAAGAAACCCTGACAAAAGTCATATATAGAATAGTTAAATGAAAAATATGCACAAACAAAATCAACAATGGACAAGAAGGAATATACCTTTTGTTGGTTAGACATGAAAGTGATTCCTGCACATATTTCTACACCCCTAATATCTTAAATTAAAAGTTCTAAAAACCAGCTCCAAGAATCCTTGCATTCAACCTCAACCACATCATATATCAGTGGTAGCATATGATAATTTGGGTCCCTCCCAACTGCTGTCAACAGTTCACCACCATAAAACCCTTTCAAGAAGCACCCATCCAAAACAATTATATGTCCTTAAGAAAAAAAAATCTATTAAACATTTTGATTCCATTAATGTCTTCCACTTTTACTTTGATTGTGGAACCCGAATTTGAGCCCAACAACTCATGTGAATAGTCATAAATTTGTTTGTATTGCTCCTGGTATGAACCATGGACATTCTTCAATGGCATAGCCATTGCCCGTTGAGCTTTTGACTTACTTATACTGGTGTTCCATTTTTTAACAACTTTATTCCTTACATCATTACTTCTCATTTTGGGATTCTGACTTAAAGAAGACTCCAGCCTCCCACTCAACCATTTAGTACTCAATAATTCAACCTTAAATTGCTTAGCAAAAGTATGTACATCATTTATTATCCTTCATTGCTAACAACTTGTTGAGGGTAAGTACTCACATTATGCATACCATTGACAATGTCTTTGGGCTCCAATACAACACACACTGACTCTCCTATTATCATTTTTTACTAATTTCAAGTTCCTCCCTAAATGGAAAATATAACTTCTTCTGACATCTCTAAATGTTTCCTTGTCTGTAAAATATGTACCTAGATCCCAAGAAATCTACAATGATCTTCGACATTTGAAAGGATGGAAATTTACCACCAGTGCTGATATCTTCATCATTCTTCAACTTCATCCATGATGTCTACTATTTTGATTCCCACTTTATATCTGATAACCTTCTATCATACACAATTGTACCTTCACTTTCATCATCATCAGCACCCAAATTCTGCAAATCATTTGGAAATTTTGGTTCATAACCTTTTATGGGATTCCTTGTCTGCCTTTTACTTTTGCGCCTCTACCTACTCTCAGTAGCCATTAACTCTTCAACCTCAACAAATGTCTTATCCTCACCCTTATCTCTAGTACTATCAGCCTCACTCTAAACTTCAACTTCACCTTCAATAAATTCAACTTTCCTTATCCAAGAAGAAACTTCTGACACATGCCCACCATCATCATCACATTCCTTCTCCTCATGAATAACCAAACCAATACCCTTACCACCATCACCTTCCTCACCACCAATAGCCTCAACATCAGGTTCCACACCATCTTGCTCACCAATATCCTCACCATTATCATCCTTAACATCACCTTCCTTACCAACATTAGTATCACCAACATCATCTTCCTTACCAACACCAACATCACTAACATCATCTTTCTTACCAACATCACCAACATCATCCACTGATACAACATGCACTAAAAATAAGTGAACTTCAAAATATGTATTTGCAACTTTTAGCATATCTATTGCACAACCATCATTAACTAAAAGCTGCAATCTATTTTCTAATACTGCACAACCTCCGCGTGAATATCACATCTCATATACTATTCAAAAGCCAATCTTCTTTACAATGCCAACTATTTCAAAGTAACTCCATCTATTAGAGTCACATGACCATGTTGATGTATCACCACAAACACATCTCACTTTGTCACGATTAGAAAATCGCCCATGGTGGACCACAAGGTAAAAAAAAACCTTTATACATGATATGAAATTTATAAAAGGTATCCGTGTAAAATATACATATACATATACTAAAGTTACAAATCAATCCTTCATTTAATTATGCCAGAAAACAAATTTTGGACCATACACAAATTTTATTTGCACATGGTGGAACCCTACATCATAAAATACTCTGTAAATGTTCTTTTAAAGTAATTAAATACAAAATAATATAAAATAAAGCAATTAATTTAACAACATTTAAACACCTCATAATCATTGAACCAAGACATCATAAATGAAAAAGTCCTAACCTTATAAAAGAGTAAACACAAAACTGCACCATAATCAACAATCGTTGCACCTCAAACCACCAAACACCAACACTGCACCAAATCACACTTCACAAAATTGCACTTCACTAAATCGCACTTCACGAGATCTCACTTAAGCAATGTTGAAAATTATCCAATCACCCAAACTCATTGGATGCAACACTGATTGCAATTAAAAAACCCTAACCCCAATCACCCATTAATTGCAATTCAAAAACCCTAACCCCAAATGTTAACTTTTACTAATATTTCAATCCACTCCACTTGCCACCTGATATGAGTTGAATTGATCATAAGACACTTTTCAACATATGAATACAACAAGGATCAACACATAGGAACAAGTGGAGGAACTTAAGGAGTCATCATTGAAGTACAAAGCCTTCTAATAGATTATCCAAACTCAAGATTGAGTGCCATTCCACATTGAATCCATAGCAACACAAAGAATCAAACATAAATGTCGAATCAACATGAAACTCTAAGTACATAATTGAATCAAGAATGAGTTCTACTGAATGAAATGAATAAAGAAACATAATGCACCGATTGAAATTGGCAAAGGAACAAACTGTACCGATTGAAAACTTAAGAACAACATCTAATGCAAGTATAAACGGTAGAAATTGAAGAACACATCACAAGAGACTAAACTACCGAATGAAAACGAAAAATAGAGATGAAAGGAAGGAAACTTAGATGGTTGAAGACCGGTTGGAATGGAATTGGAGATGAACATGCCACTTGGTGATGGAGCTCTAAGATGAGTGTGGGAAGCTGCCACTTGTAGCTCTCCAAAAGCACACAAGATGAGACTATGGAAAGGAGATCAAATCTCACAAATTTCTCTCTCAAATTGAGTAGAGTTTCTCTTTATCAAATTATCCAATTCTGAATTTACAAGAGCCTAACCTATCTATTTATAATAGGATAGGGCTGAAATGAAAAGCAAATGAAATTCAAAGTTCCCTCCAAATGCACACTCCAATAGGCGCCTAACTAGTCATGAGGTAAGTGTGATCAACTTCCTATTTTCAGCACCCCCTAAAGTGCGTCTACACCCTCTAAACTATTCACACTTTTATTTATTATCCACACCTATTAAACTATACAAGAGAAATAAGAAGAGTCATCATTTGATGCTCTTTACCCAATGCTCTAGCCATGCTCTAGCCATTTGAGCTTCCTCTACTTGGTTTCCATCACCATCTCACACACAACTTAATCCCATTTCTCTCTACCACATAAGTAACACTTGACACAATTCGGAAGAATTAACATAAAGGACCAATTTGGATACTTTTTAAGAAATAAAGGGACCAAATTGATTTTTTAAAAAAACCACTGTACTAAATTAAATATTGATCCTAAATGTAGGGACCAATAAAGTAATTATACCTTAAATAAAAGTACTAAATTTATTGGATTATCTCTAGAATAAGAGTTATATTATAAAACTTTATTTTATTTTAGTTGAGTCCTACTATGTTACATTTTTTTTCTCAACTTTTTTATGAATCCTATAAGACCTAAGTAATAAGTTTATGACACTTTCATGTATTAAAAATGTTCTTATACTCTTAATGATGAAACTTAAGGTATCACCTTCCATCAAAATTATCTCAGAAAAAACAAACAGTAATATGCATCATGATTATAATTATTAATATTTTTCTAAAAGAAATATCGATGCATTAATGGAAAGTTATAAAACAATTTCTAGCCTCTCTCGTGTGTGTTCTTTTATCAAGTTGGCATTATGGTAATGAATTCTCACAAGAAGTAACTAGAACAAATAATAATAATAATAATAAAGTTTAATTACCTTTTTTGTCCCTACATTTAGAGCCAATAGGCAATTTAGTATAGTGGTTTTAAAAAAAATCAATTTGGTCCCTAAGTTTTTTAAAATGTAGTCAAAATCGTCCTTTTTGTTAAGTCGCACCAAACGGCGTTAAGTGGTGCTTATGTGGCAGAGACGTGTCAAGTGACGTGGATGGTGGTTACATTAGTTTAGTGAATACTGAATTAGGGGTTTAAGGTTATAGTGATTTGAATTGGGGATTACGAATTTTGAATTGAAAGCACGATTTAGGGTTTCTGAGATACGAGGTGCGATTGTGAAGAATGATCTTGAGGTGCGCTCCTCTGGTTCGATTGAGTGGTGTGAGTCCATTCGGAGGTGCGATCCTGTGGTGCGAGTCCATTCAGAGGTGCGATCTAGAGCTGGTGAAGGGGCAACGATTGAGGAACCCGAAGGCATTATCGATAGTGGTGTCGTTTCGTGGTTGGTCCTTTATAAGGTTAGTACTTTTTGACTTAGTTTTAGAGTGGTTGCGTTTGTGATTACTTTTAGAGAACATATACAGAGTAGCTTATGATGTAGGGTCCACCATGTGCAAGATTTTTCTATGTGTGGTCCAGCATTTGGTCTCTGACATAATTAAGTGAAGGTTTGTGATGACTTTTTATGGCAAGTGCACCGCATTTGTCAAAAGTAATAATTGTCCCTAAGGACGGATATCGATCCCACAAGGAAGAGTGAATTATCGAGTACAATATTCGCTAAATATAATAACAGAACAATAAAAAGAGTTTTAAAGTGATTGTGTTGGCACTGATCAATAAGAAAACAAACAAAGAATTAGTTGTTTCAATTGGAAAAATGAGGATTAGGTTTCATCTCTCCCACTCTCATGTATTTTGATTAACATGTTAATATTGAATTCTTTGATTGAAATTGATGCCCGTAGAAAATTCATTTATATTGATCCCTCGCATATAAAATTCTTAAGAATGTTTCCTAAATATCGATCTCTCGCATATTTATAAAAACAACTTAGAATCACACTCAGACGTTAATGGCAATTAACATTTCCAGTCTATCCCTAACACTCAAATATGTTAAATATTATTGTTTGAGTCCGAACCCTAAAAATACCTCCCGGTCATATTTAAGATTTTTAATTTGTCACGAAAAGTTAAAAGTAAAACAACAATACCAATAATCAATCAAGAACTGAATATTTAATATATAAGATATCACCTCAATACATAAGAGTTTGAGCAGATTACTCCCAATCCTAAAGGGTAGAATTAGCCACAGATACTTCTAGCACCTTCCATTCTCCCAATTGGGTTACAATTTCCTCTATGGTGTTTCCCTCTCAATCTGGAAGACTAGGGTTGAGCCTCTAGCCCCCTATTTATCCTAGTTTTCTAGGGTTAGGTCGCTTCCTGTGTCGCGCTCATGGGCTAAGTGATAAAACATAAAAAAGGCACAATCTTTCTTTGCATCTTTTTCCATTCTGGGACCTTCCAACTTTCTCTTTTTAGCTCAAATTATTCTCCTTTACTTTAAATCTTCAAGCGTCCCTAAAAATACGCAATTAACACCAAATTTGGGAATAAAATGCTCTTATTCAAATAAAGCTCATAAAAATGTAAAAAGGTATAAATTCATAAATTAAGGATTATTTTATATATAAATTAGCAATAAATCCTCATAAGTGCCTATATTTTAATATGAAATATTACTGCAATTAGACACTTATTAGTTTGCTTTGTAATTTGTTTGTTATTTGTGGTCATATGTATATTTACATTTCACAGGAATACCTTTTATAAAGTCATATCATGGAAGAAGGTTATTTTCAACTTGTGGTCAACCATAGTGGGACATTTTGTGATGCAAGATATGTTGGTGCTGATACATCAACATGGTCATGTGACAGTGGTAGATGAAGTTACTTTGAAATAGTTGGCATCCTAAAGGAGATGGGGTTTATAACAATACAGGAGATGTGGTATTCATGTGGAGGTTGTGAAGAGTTGGAAAATAGATTGGAGGTTCTGGTTAAAGATGGTGGTACAATAGAAATGCTGAAAATTGAAAATACACATGGTGAAGTTCATTTATTTTTATTGCATGTTGTTTCAGAGGCAGAAGTGGTGTTGGTTTTAGGTGATGTTGAGGATGGTGGTGGTGTGGAACCCGAAGGTCTTGAACATAATGTTGAGGATGGTGGTGGTTGCAACCGAGGGTGTTGAAGGTGATGTTGAGGATGATGGTGGTGTTGAACCTGAAGGTTTTGAACGCAATGTTGAGGGTGAGGTTAGGCATAGGCGCATAAATAAAAGGCATGCCAATAATCCTATTGAAGGTTTACAACCAAATTCTATAGATGATTTGCATGATTTGGGTGCTGATGATGATGAAAGTGAAGGAACATTTGTGCATGAGAGATGGCTGTCAGATGCAGAGTGGGAATCAGAAGAGTTAGACAGCATGAATGAATTTGAAGATGGTGAGGAGGATATCAGTACAAGTGGTAAATTTTCATCATTTGAAATGCCAAAAAACATGACAGATTTTTCGTGGGATTTGGGAACCTATTTTACAGACAAGGAAGCATTTAAAGATGCCATTAGAACTTATGTTGTCCATTCAGGGAGGAATTTAAAATTAATAAAAAATGATAATTCGAGAGTTCGTGTGTGTTGTATTGGAGAACAAGGACAATGTGAATGGTGTGCATATTGTGGGTTCTTACCCTCAACAAGGTGTTGGCAGTTAAGAAAACTAAATGACATGCATATCAGTGCTAGGTAGTTTAAGGTTGATTTGTTAAGCACTAAATGGTTGAGTGGAAGGTTGGAGACTTCTTTAAGTTAGAATCCAAAATTGAGAATTGATGATGTAAGGAATAAAACCGTTAAAATTTGGAGCACAAGTATAAGTAAGTCAAAAGCTCAACGGGCAATGGCCATGGCGATGAAGAATGTCTAGGGTACATTTTAAGAGCAGTACAAACGAATTTTTGACTATGCACATGAGCTGATGTGTGCAAATCCTGGGTCTACAGTGAAAGTCAAAGTTGAAGATATGAATGGATTCAAAGTTTTTAACAGATTTTATGTCTGCTTAAAAGCCTGCAAGGATAACTTTATATCTTGTAGGCCCATAATTGCTTTGGATGGATGTTTCTTGAAAGGATTTTATGATGGTGAACTGTTGACAGAAATTGGGAGGGACCCAAATGATCAGATGCTTCCTTTAGCATATGATGTGGTTGAGTTTGAATGCAAAGATTCTTGAACCTGGTTTTTGCAACTTTTTATTGAAGATGTTGGGGGAGTACATGTATGTCAAGGCATGACTTTCATGTTTGACCAACAAAAGGTATATTCTTTGTTGTCAATTGTTGATTTTGTCTGATGATAATTTTCATTTAACTATTTTATATATGACTTTTGACAGGGTTTTCTTCCTGCCATTCAAGAACTCATACCTGGGGCAGTGCAACGGTTCTGTGGAGGGCAGCCGGCAGCACATATCCCCAAGCATGGGAGAGGGAGATGAGGGTTATAAAGGAAGTCAATGATGATGCATTCAAACATCTTATTGCATTACCTCCCAGGCAAGTATTGATACTTTTCTTTTAGGTGAAAAAACTGAAAACTGTATTGATTGTAATTGGTTGATGGCTATTGATTATTTCTCCATTGGCATTGGGGAATTAATTTTGAAAATGTAGTGTGAAACTAAAACAGAATTTATTAAATAACACATGCACATGCACTTGTTTATGTTAGAATATTGTTAGAATTTGACAGCGGTACACAATCACTAAATTATATATTGTTTCTGTTGTGATTTGTGGTGGAAAACCTAACTTTATATCTAACTTTATTTGTGATGCTACAATAATTGTCATGTGGGGCTAGTTAAGACACGTATAGTGAGAGGCACATCATGGGGCCTTCATTGCCTATTCATGCTTACATTTTAGAGAGTAGAATCAGCTTTGAAATTTGAATTTTAATATCATTTTGAGACATGAGTGACAAATTTTAATCTGATTTCAAAACTGAACACTACATTCAGATTTGAAAATTCCATGTCATATTTTGCTCCCTATTGTTCACTCCCAAATTGTTTGTAATTGGTTGATGACTGTTTGATTATTTCTCCATTGGCATTGGGGAATTAATTTTGAAAATGTAGTGTGAAACTGGAATAGAATTTGTTAGATAGCACATGCACATGCACATCCACTAAACTTATACAACACATGCACACCAATTCCTAGGATCTGAAATCATTTATTTTCGTGTACTAGGTTTTGGTCCAGATCAATGTTCACATTCATTCCAAAATGTGACTCACTTGTGAACAATATTTCTGAAGGCTTTAATAGTGTGCTTGTACCAGAATGTGCAAAACCTATCATTACCATGCTAGAAGATATTAGGACTTATATGATGTAGAGATGGGCCAAAATCAGATTGAAAATTGCCTCATTTAAAGGATCAGTATGTCAAAATATTTTAAGCAGGTTACAAAAGGAAGCAAATCAAACTCGATATTGAATACCCAGGTTAGATGACAACATTCATACATTATTTTAAAATTTTATTATCTTGTTACATATGTCTAACAAATTCTATCATCACAAGCATGTTACAACCGGTTGAATCGACCTTTTAACCGATGTTTTTTTGGTACAGATGTAAAAAGGTTTTGAAATCTTATTTTCTTTGCTTTGAGGATAGAAGCCTAAACTAGCTTTTCCAAAAACACATTTTTGAGATGCAAGAACATCTTCAAAAATGGACTTTCCAGTTGTAAGTTTGTCCAAGGTTTTCAAAAGATAGTGAATCTTTCTTTCAAGATTTTCACAATTTTCACAAACTTTTGACTCACAACTGCATGATGAGTTTTTGTAAACTAAATCAAGGTTTTCAAAATCTTCTTTTGTTTTACTCAGTTCTTCCTCTAGAGACTTGACTATATTTTCCAACCAGTTATTTAGACCTTTCAACCGGTTGAAAGAAAGTGCCAATCGGTTAGCCTCTTCATGAGTTTCATTGAAAGCTTAAAGCAATTGATAATATTTGTTACCTTTACTTGAGAATGAAGAAGTCATGCTACTTGCTACTGAAGCTTTAAGACACATATTTTCTTCTTCATCATCTGAAGAGCTTGAGGATGATACTTCATTGTCATCCCATGCCACATATGCCTTCTTGGCTTTCCCTTTTTTTCTCTTTCTTGAACTCTGCCTTTTCTTTGACTTCATTATTGGGGCATTTTGCCTTGATATGACCTTGTTCACCACATCCATAGCAAGTGTATTTGTTAATATTAAAATCACTAGGTTTTTTAGAATCATACCTCTTTGAAGCTTGCCTTTTCCTCAAGAACTTGCTGAATTTTCTTGATAACAAACTCATGTTGTCTTTATCACTTCCACTTGAGTCTTGTTGTCGTTTGCAAGCTTTAAGAGCTATACCCTTGTGGTGCTTGTCCTCACTTTCTTGAACAACAAGCCTATTCATTTCAAGCTCATGTTCCCTAAGCTTACCAAACAATGATGCAACACTCATTGATGTTAGATCTTTTGATTCAGAGATGGCAGTAACTTTTGGCTGCCATGATCTATCAAGACATTTCAGTATCTTGATGTCCAGCTCCTCCTTGTCAAAAGTCTTACCAAGACTCATCAAGTGATTCACTATGTGAGAAAACCTCTTTTGCACATCACATATGGTTTCTCCCTTTTGCATTATGAAGAGTTCATACTCTTGAATCAGAGCATGCTTTCTAGCTCGCTTGACATCATTTGTCCCCTCATGTGTGACTTCAAGGATGTCCCACATTTCCTTTGCAGAGCTACACTATGAAACCCTGAAAAATTCATCACAGCTCAAAGTAGAGGTTATTATATTTTTGGCAATCCAGTCAAACTTGGCTCTTTTACTTTCAGCCTCGGTCCACTCAAATGAAGGTTTATCAATTAAAACCTCATCTCTTTTGACTTGAGGTATAAAGGGATCATTTTCAATCGTTTCCCAAATACCCTTATTAGTTGAGTGTATAAATATTTTCATTCTTACCTTTCAAAACTGGTAATTAACCCCACAAAACAATGGTGTCTTGTTTATGGAAGCCCCTTCCCCAAAAGGCATTTTGTCAGCCATCAAAAAGATTTTTCAGAAAAATAGAAACAGGAACTGATGTAGACCAAGGAGAGAAGACATATGAGGCCCAAGCCCAACCTATGATTACATCTTCCACCATGCCTCAGAGAATTACTAGAAGCAAGACACAAACTTTAGGAGATAAACATCAACTAATGTCTTTTTTTGTAATATCTTTAGAATAGATTTAAAATAGAACATAAAAGAGAAGTAGTAGAAAAGTCACATTTTCAGAATGGGAGTGACTTGTTTTTGGGCGACATTTGCAATGACTTTTCATTTGCTTCTTCCTTTGCCCTTTAAATGACCGACCCTCTATTCTATATTAAGAGGAGCTTGGCTATTGTAAAGACACATTAGATTGAAATTGAAGTAAAGTTACTCTTCTCAAATTGAGAGAGATTTTTGTGAGATTTGTTCTCCTTCTCCTAGTCTTATCTTATGAGTCTTTGGGAGCTCTCAAGTGGCGACATTCCCCACTCATCTTGGAGCCATTCACCTTCCAAGTGGCGTGAACCCTTCCGATGGCATCAACCACATAAGTCTTTTCCAACTTTTTATCTTCTTCTTCCATTTCCATTCCATATCAAACTCTAAACATGTCTTGTTCTTTGTTCTTGTTTTTTGTTTGGTTGAATGTTGTTATTGTGTGATTCTAATTGGTTGTAATGAGTTGTTATTCATTTTAATCGGTGCAAATGCTTCCTCATATGATTCTAATCGATTCATGTGTACTCTTTGTAGAATTCAATTGGTTCATCTTCTTTTAATGGGTTTCAATTCGGTTTATTGGTTCTTGAATTGTGTTCTTGAATGGCTTGTGAATCTTGATTCTAATTTTAAAAGTGTATACTAATGAATCATCTCTTAATCAAATCACATCATGAACTTGAGTATTTTTCAAGAACCTAGCTCTTAATGCCAATTGTAAGAATTGATAGCTTAAACAACAGGGGGTGAATTGTTTTATGAAAGATTTTTGCAAAGACTTGATTTATAATGAATCTTTATCAAACAATATACATAAGCACTTGAGGAAAACAATCAAATAATCCAACAAAAACAATTATGAGAATTTTAATCGGTTGTATATACTAGCAGATGAAACAAAATTATCAAACAGTTATAAAGAGTTTGAGAGAAAGAGAGATTTACATAATAGGTTTATATTGGTTCACTCACACTTGAGCTACATCTAGTTCTCAGAAGAACCTTTGAGTTCCACTAGTAATCAATACCAGATTACAATACACACACAAAGAGGTAACCTTGCAACCTGCAAGATTCGTTCACCCTCTTTGAAACACCAAACACCTCAAGACAGAACAACCTATGTCTTTACAGAATTTCAAACACACACAACAGATAAAGGAATGAATCTTGTACTTGTTTGTGGTTTCAATCGATTAAATCGTGGTTTCAACCGGTTAAATGTGTGTTTTGCTAACATTTTTTTGAAAACTTGTTTTAACTATTATGAATGAGATAAAAAAATGATTTGGCTCTATTATGTTGCCTTAAACGGCTAGATTTCAAATGCTATAAATATTGCCTTTTTTCAAATGTTTAATAATAAGGTTTTACACACTGGTTTGGGATCGGAAAGAGAGATTACATCTGTGTTTGAAAGAAGTTTTTCAAGTTTAGCAAGATTGCTTTTAAGCTTTGCTATGGTGCAAGAACTGGTCATAGGGCTTATGGTTTCCTGTAATTCCAGTTGT
>Ga0123342_1004480_pt1 | contig 21290 bp, 17 predicted proteins | sample Turbeawhitnodule_FD_89960 | JGI IMG/M metagenome (GOLD analysis project Ga0123342, IMG submission 89960) | Root nodule microbial communities of legume samples collected from Mexico - Turtle bean Mexico white nodule | ecosystem: Host-associated > Plants > Roots > Nodule | place: Mexico: Nepantla...
ATAAAAAGTTTCTAACAGAAGTAAAAAGGTATATGAATATTGGTTTATTTTAATGAGGTTCATATTTACATAGATATATATATATATATATATATATATATATATATATATATATATATATATATATATATATAAAAGGTTTACTGTGTTAAATAGATTTCTTAACATCATATAGATTTTTGTTTTTCTTCTTTCTATTTTTTTTTTACCATTGTGAAATCTAATTGTCTTGTTTTAATATATTTTTTATTAATGATAAAAAAATAATTAGGTAACAATTTATCTTTATTTTACATAGATAACTTTTTCATACAAAATTAACTTATAAAACAAGACTTACATGTAGTTGGTCACTCAATTGGTGTAATTTTCTTTTTCAAATCACTAAATTGTGGTCGATTTTTTGAAAATACAAATTAGGATTAGTCATGAAAACATGCAACGATTTTACTATAAATATAAAACGTCACATATCAAGATAAACTCGTGTCAAAGTAACACTACTTTAGTGTAATTTTTTTCAAATGAAGTCATATAACGTTCTCTCGACTTCAAATAAAAAAAAAAAAAATAAATTGGTATACTAATCTAATTAGTAATTTAAAAAAAAAAAAAAAAATCAACCCCTTTGAATGATTTGAAAAAAAAAATGAGTAAAATCAAATACTTTGTTTAAAATTTGAATAAAGTGATACAATGATTAAGAAGTGTTAAAAGAAAGTGTGGGAAGCAAAAGAAAAAGCCCTCTAGATTTGGTTGCTGCTAGTAGTACTTGGTTGTGGGACCTTCTTGAAAATGGCTCTAAGCAGATCAGCATAGAGAGGAAACTGCAGCACTGCATAAAAAGTAATAGGCAAACAAGTTGCAATGTAGACAGGGAACAAGATGTTCTTGTACTTGTCCTTGAGCACGAAGAAATGTCCAGCACAGAAGGAAAGCAACATGGAAGAAATGGAGACGAACAAAGAGCTGAGGCCGAAGAGGAGCTTCAAGGGCAAACTCATCTTGAAGTCCTGGAACTGCTTCCGTGAGGTCAGGATCGCCAGGAACATTATAAGAGCGGTCACCGAGAAGCAAAGACCAATCAGGGATGCGATGGCGAAGACATCGAAAGCTGGCTGCCCTTCTAGCTCCGGCTTTCCATTGTTAGTGCCCCCAGGGACGGTGCTGGAGGTAGCGAAGGAGACGCCGGCGATTAGGGCAGCTACAACAGAGCAGGAGTTGGAGGTTTCCTTCATCCACTCTGAGCTCTCCTTCAGCAGGACTTCGTGGTTCAACTTGAAGACTTCTGTGCTGGTTTTTTTGTCGTTGTTGGTTCTTGATGTGAAATGTTCCGGCACTAGGGCTCTCACGTACTGCATCAATGCATGCATGCATGATCATGAAAATTAATCATACATTTGTGTGTTTGTGTTGCAAGTGCAAAGGTTGACTTGGATAATATTATGAACGTGAAAACATGCATACCTCATACCACTTGATATCCCACATCATTTGCATGGCAGAACCAGCAATCTGCCAAGTCCTTTCATTGTGGGTAGTTGTACCTGAAGCTAAATGCAACACAGTGTTCTCCATGTCATCCACTTCCAAAATTAAGTTATCGAACAATTTCTTATCCAAATTATTCTTCAACTCCTCAACAATTTTGGTCTGCCTGTTCTTCACTGCCACAAGCAACACGTTCTCGTTGTTGGAGTTGGTTTCATGCATAACACTCGGTATTTTGGATTTAAGTGCAAGCACAATCTCCATAATGCCGTTTTTTGCAGCAGTCAAAAATGCATTATCCTTATCCATTTCTTTTGTAGGTTCATTCAGCCCTGCAAGTATGTACAGAAAGAGGAAGATGGGGCCAAATATATAGATTTGGATAACAATACAAATAACGAACATGGTTTTGTAAAATTATAGTGTTTTTTCATAAAGTAAAGTGATTATGGCTTACTCTCATTCTCCTTTTTTTTTGTTCCAGATTTTGTAGTATTGTCTTGTTGACCTTGCCCTGAGCTAGGTTCATTCAGCCCTGCAAGTATGTACAGAAAGAGGAAGATGGGGCCAAATATTTAAATTTAGATAACAATACAAATAACAAACATGGTTTTGTAAAATTATAATGTTTTGTCATAAAGTAAAGTGATTATGGCTTACTCTCATTCTTATTTTTTTCTGTTTCAGATTCTGTAGTACTGTCTTGTTGACCCTGCCCTAAGCTATATTCACTCAGAACTGCAAATATGTACAGAAAGAGGAAGATGGGACCAAATATTTAGATTTAGATAACAATACAAATAACAAACATGGTTTTGTAAAATTATAATGTTTTGTCATAAAGTAAAGTGATTATGGCTTACTCTTCTTATTTTTTTCTGTTTCAGATTCTGTAGTACTATATTCACTCAGATCTGCAAATATGTACAAAAAGAGGAAGATGAGACCAAATATTTAGATTTAGATAATAATAAAAATAACAAACATGGATTTGTAAAATTATAATGTTTTGTCATAAAGTGAAGTGATTATGGCTTACCTTTCAATTGTTCTGTCGTAATAAAGAGTGAGTCGATGTCTTTATTATTTCTGTTATATTTCATGGATGGTGTACCTCCAGCAATTCCTATGTCCATATAAGGGTTTTCCATAAAAAAAGTCAAGAGCTGACCACTCCATATGTGTTTTTGCTTTATCTTCTTTATTGCTTCCAAGTCTTCTAAGTTATGTACATATGCATGGAGAAGACCAATCATTTATGATAAATAATCCAATTAGATTATATTCACTTAACTACTATAATATTTTATATTACAATAAGATTTTTGTGAATTTTATATAAAAATTCATCAACATACCTAATGTGACAACCCATCCTGAAGGCCAAAGGCATTTTAGTGCAAATCGAGCAATACTCTTTACAGACCGAACAAGAGTGACATACTTTGGTTCCACACATATTTGTGCTTTCTTGCCTTCTATATCCACTGAAATTAAAACACCAAGTTAAAGAGTTGACTCCTCTCTTTATAGTCTTTAGAAAGATATTGTAAAGAATAGAGTAAAAAAAACTTTGTAATTGTAAATCATAAAATATACCTTTTAGAAAGATAATTTTAAAAGAAATTGAAATTTTTAGAATTTTATAAGAATAAATTGATTAGTTAAAATTAGATCATTTCGAATTACAAGAGTGAAATTTTGATACCCATTTTATTTATTTTCTTCTAAAACTTATATTTTTTTTAAAATACAGTGTTAGAAGGTAGGGTGAGTTTGATGAGTTATGTAGGAAAAATCGATGAGAACATCAAAGTATCTACGCAATAGATTTGTGTAATTAACACATGATCAAGTGCATAAGCGGTACACAAAACGAATTTTGAACCTATGACTAAAGAGCCTAGCCAGAAAATGTACAGTGTTATAGCAGGGGGCTTAAAAGAAACATGTATATAATTAAAAAAAGTGGAGAAGTCTGAGAATATTAACTTGATGAAAGCCTGCACAAATTTGGTTCATAAAGTTTATTTAAAATTTGGATTTAAGGAAATGAAGGTAGATTACAAAAGGGGTTGAGCATATATGATTTAACTAATAATACACATATAATTTAAGCCTTATATACTTATTTTCATATTTAGTAATAAAATAATTATGAAACGATATAATTTCACATTACTTGAAAAACAAAAACACTTGTTAAAGATACTTTTATTTGCTTCTGGGCTTTTATTGGGCCCATCTCCTTTTTTCTTTTTTTCCCACATCTTTAGTCATTTCTTTTCTTATAATTACACTCTTGCTTTTCACTTTCAAACACACAATAGAATTGTATGCTTGTTGAGAGTTTCTTTTCTCTATGTCTCTTTTTCTTCTCACTCGTTATTTTCTCTGTTCTCTTTCATCGCGATTGGGTTTCAATTGCCCTTTGCATATCATGTTCTCTGATTGGTTTATGTTTCTTGATTGGGCAGCGTTTGGGACTTGTCTTTTGATTTTCAATCGATTGTAATATGGTATCAGAGTCATTTAGAACCTATCCTAGCGAGAGTTTGCTTAGCTTATCAAGCCACCCGCTATCGGATCGTTATTGGATCACCCATAATATATAGTTTCACACACGAGTTGATAGGCTCGCGGTGTGAGGGGGGTTGGAGATCCCACATCGACTAGAGATAAAGACATTTCATAGTATATAAGTAGGTGCAAACCTCACTTTATAAGCCAATTTTATGAGGTTGAGTTATGATTAAAGTTCACTTCTTAATATGAAGAGCTCTGTTGTGCCTTTTTTTACTTTTCCTTTTCTTGGTATTTTTTTTCTTTCATTGCTTTGTTTCTTTTGCTCCACAATCTTAACTATTTTTATTGTAAACAATGCCTGACGAAAACCCTACTTTGTCCTCTCCATCGGAAAAACAAGTGAGTAGCACTTGTTCTTACATCTCAGTGAGAATCCCGCTACCTCATTGGTTTTGCCATTTCTTGACTCAACCAACTACCATTCATGGAGGCAATCAATCATCCCAATGCTTAGTGCCAAGAAAAAAGTTGAATTCATTATTGGCACTCATCCTTGTCCACCAAAGGATAACCGAACTTTTTCGACTTGGTCCCGTTGTAACAACATGGTCGTCTCCTAGTTAGTCTATTTTGTCTTTGTCCCTATTAGGCAAAGTGTTATCGGAATGGATGTGGCTCTTGATATTTGGAACAATTTGAAAATTAAATATTCTCTAGGGGATTTATCTCATATTTGTAATTTACAACTTGAGGGTGCTTCTTTAAATTAGGGTGATTTGTCTGTTACTGACTATTTTAAAAAATTACGTATAATCTGGTATGAATTGGAAAATTTCAAACGTAACCCTATCTGTACATGTTCTGTGAAATGTTCTTGTTCTATTGGAATTGTTATAAATCAACGAAAATGTGAAGATCGTGTTATCCAGTTTCTTAGGGGACTAAATTATCAGTATAGTAATATTTGTTCTCATGTCTTACTAATGAATAATGAAGCCTATTCCACCAATACCAAAAAAAAAATCCTTTTTGTGCAAGAAGAAAAACAATTGTCTATTGTTGTGCCCATTACTAATATTCATAGCCTCAATACTAGTCGTACTGCTACTCCTAATAGTACCTTGTGTATTTTTTGTGGAAAATATGGTCACACTAAGAATATATGCTTTCAAAAGGTTAGGTTTCCCACTATTGATGCTAAAACTTCTAAGTTTAAATCCACTATAAAACTTTACGCTTATTGTAATAAAATATGTCACACTGTTGACACTTGCTACAAGAAATATGAATTCCCACCTAGCTACAAGTTCAACACCACTAACAGAACTACTCAGGTTCATAATTTAGTTACTACTGATGATGTTTCTCCTGAGCAATTTTCTAAAGAACAGAACATCAAGGATATTCATCTCACCTCTCAACAATGTTAGTTTCTAAATGATATATTGCGTCAAAATAATCTTGGTGCTCCTTCTTCTCAAGCTCAGATTAATCAAATTGACACCTTCTCTACATATGTGATCAACGCAACTGAACAGTCTTCAATGGGTAAGTTTGTTTCTTCTTTACCCAATATTAAAAATTCTTGGATAATTGATTTTGGTGCCATTGATCATGTATGCACTGATCTTTCTGCTTTCACAACTTACACCAATGGTCAATCTGTCTTTGTGATTTATTCTGGTTCAGTTAAATTTTCTACCAAATTTTATCTTTCTAATGTGTTATACGTGCCTTAGTTTTAGTTAAATTTAATAGTTGCTTCCAAATTATCCTTGAAACTTAAATGCAATTTAACTTTCACCTCTACTCACTATATCATACAGGACAATCTATCCCGAGAGAGAAGATTGGTATAGTTAAAGTCAATGTTGGCTTGTATCTCTTTAACTCCTTATCTGTTTCTTCACATTCTATACCACAAACTTTTGATTCTTTTATTAACTACAATATTAAAGACAATAAATTGTGGCACTATAGACTGGGGCATCCCACCCATGAAAGATTACATGTCTTGAGCAAACAATATCCCTTCATTACTATTAACAAAATGCACATATGTGATACTTGTAATCATGTCAAACAAAAGACAAACCTTTTTCTTTAAGTACTTTTGCTACTTATACTATCTTTGATATTTTACATTTAGATATTTGGGGACCCTGCCTCATTACTTTTATGCAAGGTTTTCGAAATTTTTTTACTATTGTGGATGACTACTCTCGATATACATGGACTATTATGTTGCATAATAAATCTGAGGTTCGTAATTACATTATTAATTTTCTAGCTTTTGTAGAAACCCAATTTAATTCTAAAGTAAAAATCATTCGCACTGATAATGGCGCTGAATTCAAGCATTATTACTGCACATAGAAAGAAACTGGATGATAGATTTGTTAAAGGCATTTTCTTGGTTTTCCATATAATACTAAGGGTTATATTTTCTTGAATCTGAAATATCATCGCATTGAAATATCAAGACATGTTATCATGAAACTCATTTTTCATATAAATTGGATCATGGTTTAAATAGGATCCCCAACACTTTATCTCTCCCTATTCCTCATGAATATAATTATGTCTATGACATTTCTTTTGCACCTCCCACTGAGCAAACAAAGTTTGTCACCACACACACCACTTCACCTTATCTTCCTAGGCGCTCCACTCGGCCTCACAAAACACCATCATATGTTGTTGATTTTCACATCGCAAACACCACTGTAAATACAAGGTACCCCATACACAATTACTTATCTTACAATGTTTTATGTTCATCTTTTAAACATCTTGTCTCTTCTATTTATTCTAACAATGAACCTCGTTCCTACCACTGAGGCTTTAAAATATGCTTATTGGAAAATAGCCATGCAAGATGAGCTTACTGCTCTTGCCACTAACAACACATGGCAACTCACTCCTTTTCCCCCAGGGAAGAAGACCATAGGTTGCAAATGGGTATACAAAATCAAACATAACTCTGATGGAACCATTGATCGTTATAAAGCACAATTAGTTACCAAGGTTCTCACTCAACTAAAAGGCCTTGACTTTCTAGATACCTTCGCTCCAATAGCGAAACTCACCACCTTAAAGTTGTTACTTGCTATTGCCACATCACAAAATTGGATTTTGAAACAACTTGATGTAAACAACGCCTTTCTTCATGGAGATCTTCTTGAAGAAGTTATATGAATCCTCCCCCTGGTTTACCTCTACCTTTTCCACAACATGTTTGTAAGCTTCAGGGCTCCTTATATGGCCTTCACCAAATTGGTCGTTAATGGTATGTCAAGCTCTCTCATTTTCTTTTGTCTCACAAATATACCTCGTCTGCAACTAATCACTCTCTATTTCTTACATACAATAACTGTTATCCTTATTTATCTTCATGATTTGGTTCTCATCATGGGTAACAACAGTAAAAAAATCACTACCTCACTTGATCTTCACTTCAAAATAAAAAACCTGGGCAACCTCACTTATTTTTTGGGGCTTGAAGTGGCCTGCAATAATACCAGACTACATCTCAATCACCGCAAATACTCTTTTGACCAACTACATGAAACTGACATGCTAGATTCAGCACCCATGCCCACTCCAATGACACATTCCTCATGTTTCTCCTCTAAACAAGGCACCAAACTTAACGCTGAAGCTACTTCTCAATATAGAAGACTAATTGGGCGCCTCATTTACCTAACCAATACTTGACCAGACATTGCTTTCACTTTCAACAACCTTAGTCAATTTATATCTGTTCCTACCACTCTTCACCAGTAAAATGTCTCTCTCCTTCTTCGCTACCTAAAAAGAAACCCTGGTGATAGCATTTACTTCTCTCGAACCAGTACCCTTCAACTACGGGATTTTAGTGATTCAGATTGGGTTACATGTCCTGAAACCCGAAAGTCAACCACTGGATACTCCATCTTTCTCTAGGACTCCCTTACCTCTTAGAAGTCAAAGAATCAACAAGTTATCTCTTGAAGCTCCTCTGAAACGGAATATAGAGCATTGGCCACCACAACTTGTGAATTGCAATGGTTAACATATCTTCTCAACGAACTTCATTTCCCCTTCAACCAACCTGCGACTCTATTTTGTGACAACCAGTTTGTCATCCAGATCGCTTCAAACCAACTTTTTCACGAACACACCAACCACATAATAGAATTTTATGCTTACTGAGAGTTTCTTTTCTTTACTTCTCTTTCTTCTCACTCACAATTTTATCTACTCTCTTTCATCATGATTAGGGTTTCATTGCTCTTTACATATCGCGCTCTCTGATTGGTTTTGTTTCTTGATTGGGCAGCGTTTGGGACTTATCTTTTGATCTTCAATCGATTGTAATATCACTATAAAAGAATTATCTTTTTTTTTGGTCGACAATGAATAAAGTTAAATTAAGAAGGGACACTTAAGGGGTGTCCCCAACCTTAAACATACATAGACAACCAAACCAACTAATACAAGCAAATTCAAAAGAGTTTAGGTTTCTAAATTTCTGCATAATTATGTAGCAGAAAACTATTAACATCACATGGCACATGGCTGCAGACTTCAAGCATTTAATCTATACTAAAGCTTATGGAACTTGTATGCTTGCATTCAGCACAATAGGCATAAAAGACCCATTGCTTCCCTAAATATAATGATTGTATTGACTCACCCACCAACCCCTTTCACACTAATAATCATGGTTATCAAACTCGCGAGTCAACTCGTTGACTCGTCCGAGTTTATGTGCCCACTTTGCCTTGCCGAGTTAACTCGGTAGTCAACTCGTTTTTTAGGTAAACTCGGTGGACTCGGCGTAGACTTGGTGAAATCGCAGTGGACTCGCGACTCTGGTCCGAGTTGGCGAGTCCAACTGGGTTTTTTTAAACCCCAAAACGGTGTCGTTTGTCGAGTTCTTCTGTGAAGTGCGGCGGTAGATCGAGCGGAGCGTGCGGTGGTCGCGGGTTGCAGGTGGTCGCGAGTTGTAGGTGGTTGCGTCGCGGGTTGCAGAAGCGGTGGTCGCAGGTTGCTGCTTATCATTTAAGGTTAGAGATGGGTGGTGTGAAATTTGGGTAGGAAAGGGATTAGGGTTCTGTGTTTTTTTATTGCGCTGCTGCAGAATGAAGTATGTTTTTTTAATTGGGCTTGCTACACATTTGTTTTTTTGGGCAGAAATTGAATTTAGAGTTGCAGTATATTTTTTAAGGAATGTGTGGGAGGGAGTGGACCAAATTCAAGTGAGGTTAATAAAACTGCATCTTTTAATAGAAGTAAAAATGCTCTAGGAAACTATTAATTTTTTTTTAATATGAAAGTAGACTCTTACGAGTCTACGAGTCGAGTTTACGAGTCGAGTCTACGGAGCTCCCACGAGTTTATGTAGACTCGCGAGTTTGACAACCTTGCTAATAAGTCTACCAGCCTCCAACTTGCATAGAACCTCATTCCCTTTCAAGAGCCCCCAACACTGCCTTAAACTTGTTCAATCTACACACTCACTCCCCTACCTCCAAAACTTCTAGAATATGTGATCCCCTCCCTTGTACTTCTTCCTCTACAAAACTCCTTATCAATTTACTCCAGAAAAATGAACCTTTTTATACCATTTTTTGCCTTGCCCAAAACTAATTATGCACCAGCCCTTTTTTGTTGCAGCCTTACCCCTACCTCTGAGAATTCAACTCCACTAAGTTGCAGGTGTAGCAGCTTCAATTCTCACCACTGCCACATACAACTTCCATAGCGGTGTCCTCATTTTCCAAGAAGTGCAGCAAAAGACCCATCTCACAGTTCTACTACTCAATTATGCATGGGACTCCACCCAAGTTCTGCGTCTCCACCACACTCCAACAATACGGTCCTAAATTCCTTGGCAAAAAAAAACAAATTGTTTTTCATCCTTCAAAAACCCCTGAAACCTCTACTCCGCTAAACTGATGTTAAGCCAACAACAATATCTCACCACCACCTCATTCTACATCCATAGTGGCTTCCTCATGAGCCAATATATGCATCCAGGAGACTTCTCCCATAATTCTGCTACTCAAATTTGCAAAGAACTCCACCCGAGTTCTTCACCATCCCCAATTATAGAGGTCTGCAACGCTGCCTATCCACCCCACAACCATGCTCAATTAGAGGTTACCCAATCAACTTACATGTAGCTTTTAATGCAAAGGACAGGGTTCAAGTGCCACTCCAAGAACAAGAAACTGAAGACTCGAACCCTATGCTTCATCCATAACCACGATCTGAGTTGAGCTATATGGAATACTTTCTTCTACATCAGCCACCCCTTGCTTAAATATAACCTTATTCCTTTGTTCTCATATATCCCTTATTATTGTCACCCACATATCTTTCCACACCAGATTTTACTTACAGCTCATATGAATCCACATATCTTTCCACACCAGATTTTACTTACAGCTCATATGAACCAAGTGAAAGTTCTCAAAGAATTATCTTGGTGATTCCATATTTTATATTGAGATTTAAAAAAAAATTGTACACAATTTTGAAGTTTTTAAAATATAGCGATGTCCCTCCATTACATATAATCTACAGTGATATTAATTTTTTTATTGTTGAACTTAATTATCGTTGATTACAACAATTATTTAAAAATGATAATTTAATTAGTTTTCGGAACACTTGTTCACACAGAAGAAAATAATATAGTTAACCAAATACATAAAAAAATTAAAATTATAATAACATAGCAAATTAAATACCAATGAAAATTGTTGAAAAATTAAGAAACCAATTATTTAGTTTGAAATAAATAGGTAATTAATAGTCGTAAGATCATAAAAATGGGAAAACTGGAAACAACCGTGAATTTGACTTACATGCGTTAATTAGTGAAAGTTAACTAACAAGTATTATAACATTTTAAATATTAATCGAAAGTAAGTTTACCTTTGTGTTCATGGTCGTCTTCCATGTATAATATTTTAGTTTTCTTTGCATCTAGAGGTTCTTCTTTTTTAACTTCCTCCATGTACGAATTTATAGCTTGAACAACATCTAGAGGTTCTACAGAAATAACTTTAACATGAAAAATAATAAAAATAGCATTAAAAGTGTGTTTTGGTGGGTTTGACATAAATAACATATATCAATTAAATGTTATTTTGGTCTTCCAAAATATAAGTTTTATAGGCTCACTTAAATGTTTGATTTTCTAGTTTACATTAATATGCATATGTTTTTCATTATCTAAGTTTTTATTTATTTAATTAAGTATATATTTACTTTTAAAAATTCGCAAATTTACTTTTCATGTAAGCTTTTATATATAAAATAATTTTAAATATATTTTCAAAATGGCTATTTAAGTTAATTAATTAATGATATGTTATGGTTTCACATTATCTAGTAAGAGAATTCAAGCTGTTGAAACCATAAGAGGTTGATTCACCAAGAGATTTTTTTAGGTTGGTTTTTATAGTGGAAGATAATGGTAACCTAGGTTGGATGCATTTAGTTCCTCTTATCATGAGAGCAATTATATAGATCGTTGGGTTATTGTTCTAAGATGCTTAAATATAGTATAACGTTCTTTTTTTCACATTTCTTCTTTGCACACAAGGAATATAATTTGTGAAAGGTTTTTTTAGAGACGGTCAATATATGTCTTTATTTCAAGGGGGCTTAATAATATAAATCAGAGATTTGGCTTCATTAGATTCTAAGGTGTGTCAAATCCACAACAACTTGAGAAACAACTAGATGCAATTTGGATTGCCAATACCAAGTTACATGTTAATGGGCTGAAAAGTGTGAAGGAATCATGAGAAAAGGTCAAGCTGAAAAGTGTGGAGGAGAAAAGATGAAAAATTTTCATACATGCAAGTGGTGAGGAATTAAAAGAAGATGGTGTCACGACAAGAAAGGGAGAACAATGTGTTGAGGGAACTGTATCACATCTTTGCGCTTTAGTGTTGGAAAGTGTAACCAAATACTGGGGATCGGGACCGAAACCTTTTAGGAACTTAGATGTTTGGAACAATGGTAGAAAACCTATGGGGTTAAAGGGTTGTTTGTTTTAAAAGAAAAATTAAAAAGATTAAAAGAAGGATATAATTGTTTTAAAATCTAATCTCAAATGTTTTAGCTAATTTTTGAGTTAAAAGTGAATTATTTAAAAAGACAAATAACTAGCTTGATTTACAATTATGCTAAAATTCTTAGTTGTGATATTATGAGTATATTTTTTCATATATGTGTCAGATGATGGGAGGGAATCATAATAAAAACTCATTTTGGGATGGGGTAGTGGCTAAGATAAAGAACAGATTGGCAAGATGGTAAGGGAAATTCCTATCTTTTGCAAGAAGATTTTGTTTGCTGAAATTTGTTATTACATCTCATCCTCTTTTCTATATCTTTCTCTTTAAAATGTTTGCAGGGATAATATCTACTATTAACAAAATTCAGGGGCAAGTTTTATGGAAATGAGGGAGGGAGGACAAGAAAATAGTGTGGGTATGGCTGAAGGTGTGCAAATTAAAGGAAAATGGGGTCTAGGAGTTAGGGATTTAGCATTAATTATTAGGAAAGTGCATTTGAAGGTTAGGAACTAAAAAGGGGGACTCTGTAAAGAATTATTACACGGTTGGAGGGAATTGAGAAACACATGACATCTTAAATCAAATTCATTATTATGAAGAGACATTAGGAAAATAGCACTTTTGGAGACATTGTTGTTTGGATTATAAAGGATAGAAATTTTATAAGGATTTGGGAGGATACATGGGTAGGAAACACCCCTTTTAAAGAGAAGTGCTCAAGACTTTACATCATCTCTTGTTGTAAGGAGGTAACATTATTTGATGTAGAGAGTTGGAAAAATAATACGTGGAAGTGGTATTTGAATGGAGAAGGAGGTTTGAATGAGAAATATAACAAATATATCTTTTGATACAAGAGTTAGATAAGGTAACCTTGAACATGGAAGGAGAAGATAAATGATTGTGGTAAAAATGTGGCACAGGTCTTTATAGTCAAGTCTGCTTATAATGATCTATTTAATGATGTCTTTGAGATTGAAAGGGAACTTTATGAGAACTTCTGGATGATAAAAGCTCTCCCCTTAGCACAATTTCTAGAAAAGTGGTAGTATTTGACAGTACTTTATGTATCATGTGTAGTGAGAAAGAGAAGATTGTTACTCATTTGTTCCTACACTATAACATTACCAAAACAGTCTGGAATGTGTGTTATATCTGGATTGACGAGGTAATGTGCTACACTTTGATCCAAAAACAATATTTAAGACAATTTAATATTTTAAGATTAAATAAGGCTGGAAATAGAGCTTGAGGATGTATGTGGATCGCCATAATAGGGGGAATTTGGAATTGAAATAAAAGGAATAACATATTGTTCAGGAATGCAACAGTTGATCCTTTGAAAATTTTTGTGTTATCCCAAGTAAAAACTTGGTCATGGATCAGAAGTAAAAAGAGTACAACTTCTTTTACTTATTCTTATTGGTGTATTATCCTTATAACATGCTTGAAATCTATAAAGAAGCAATAAGCATTGAAATGGATGGTTATGCTAAATTATGCAACTAGGTACAGCACAACCTTTGTTGTCTAAACAATCATATATTTTAAATAAGATAGTCTATGATAAGATTCTAAGTATGGTAGTGAAATATAAATTTTTTGGTGTAGGATGTATGTTTATTTGCTATAAATGACTTGCAATTGACTTTGAGTTGTTGATAAATGGGTTAGAACATTTCTTAAATGTTCTAATTAATTCACTTTATTCTTTGCCAAAAAAAAAAGTTAATTAATGATAAAATTCATATATTAAGTTTATAAATATAAAATAATTTAAAAGTTTATAAATATGAAATAATTTAAAAGTTTATAAATATGAAATTCAATAATAAAAAATAAAAATTTAAGAATTAATTAATAGTTTGAAATAAAAGATGCTACATTTTGTTGTTGGGGAGTTAAAATCCCTATTAGGCTAGCCATTAATTAAGAATTCCACTATTTGAAAGGATGTATTTTAACTAGAACGTATACAGGATAAAACTATAACTATTAATTAAAAAGCTTAATTATATATGAGATTAATGAGCACAACACTTACAATAATATAGAATTTGCTTCCACCATGGGAGATTGTTTCCACTCTTGAACGCTGAAGGTCTGCAAGCAAGAACTTTGATAGGTGTGGCATCATCGTTGTTTCGTATGTTCACAAGTCCAGGATAACAATGGTTTATTATAATTGCCAAATCTATATATCAATCACACATACAAATCATTAACAATAAATAGTTTTATCCAATCAAATTTAAAATAGTGATATGTGAAAGTAATTTATTCTATTGGTCATTCAAAATCATGTTTAGGGCTTATTTTTTAGATCTAAATAAACTACAACTACAACATAAAATTATTTTCAAATTTTACTTTTAGAAAAAACAAATTAAAGATATGAATTGCATATTCAAAACTTTAAAACTGTTTAAATAAAATATTCAACCGTATGTATAAAGAGAAGTTTTTTTTATTCAAACATATAAATATAAATAGTATATAAAGTATATATTATGACTTATACTATAAAAAAAATATTAATTTAGTTATTCACTTTAGCAATCGAAAAGTAGTGATTACAACATGATTGAAATAGTCTCAATTTTAAATATGTGACCGAAATAATGATTAAATGAATTTTTAGTAATATTAATATATTTAACGATAGAAGATAGAAAATAGAAGTATCAAAAAATTTGGTCATGACAAAAAGTTTGTTTGTTAAATAAGTTATTATATTGAAAAAATATAAAAAAAAATGATGTTTTCCACTATCGATTTAATAATCGAAGTTGTTTATTTTTTTAGCAATTGATTTGGTATTTCTTTTATAAATACTATCGTTTAAATGATTTATTGAAAATTAAAAGTGAGAAAATGTTGTTAGAGATTTCATATTGGTGAATTTGAAATCAACAAGTGAAAGAATATAGATAAAGAAGGTTATAAGTGAAAAGATTATTGATTAAGAAGGTTGAAAAGCTTTGAACATATATATATGTAGATTGATGGAAGTAGATAGAGATGAAGATGAAATTAAAAGCTTGCTAACCCAACGATTCTCTCCAAATGGATTTGTGAAGGATGGTGTCTTCATGATCGTTCGTAAGTGAAACATCTAAATCTTTGGAAACATCGTAAAGGTACAGAAAGGCCTTTCTTTGGCCTGTGAGCACAGCCTTGAAAATAGGTGTTTCACGCTTCTTGTTCCTAACCCTAATCAAATCCTTCCTTTCACCATTTTCCCCTATGATGAACTTACACATGCCAATGAACCCTCTGGAAGCTGCAAGATGCAAAGGAGTGTTCCCTCTCTCATTGGTTGACCTCAGTGCACTGTCATCCCTCAACTTTCCCCTCCCTTCATGCCTCAAGATTGCTTCAACAAGAATGCTAACAAGCTCCACATTCCCATCATTCACTGCCACATGCAGTGCAGTGCCTCTGCTTTCGTTGATTATGACTTTGTGGTACTCACTGTCGTTCTCATATGCACTAATAACGTGCTTCCATCTTTCTTCCAATACCAACTCTTTGAAGTGTGTGATATCATACCAATCTGTAACATGAACTATAAAATATTATGATCTGATATGTTTAAAAGATGTTAAAGATTTAATTTGGCCCACCAGTATATCAGATATTAATTAAAGCATGGTTAAATAAATAAAAATGCTGATAACAACTTGATTCCAAGGTTATTGGATAACAAGATAAACCAAGAACAGTATGTCATTAAATTTAGTACCAAATATATAGAAAACAAGAGTACAAAGGAGAATTTTAAAATTTTAGAAAACTGATTTGTAAAAGTTCAACTCACCTTCACTTGAAACCATTTTGAAACGAAGAATGCAGAGAAGAATGGTGATAGACGTGAAATCTCTCAAATAAGCAGAATGCAGGCTTGCTTTTTATAGTGACAAAGCTCCCAATTCTACACATTTCTGTTTAGTATATGCTACTACTTCTTTTTTTATTTGTTTTGTATTATTACTATTTCTTTAGTTTTTATCACTAGTTATAAAATAATTAGTCAAAGTTATCTCTTACCATTTTCTCACTGTATTAATTTCTAGTCTCCTATTAAATTAATTTTAAATATATGAAATCTATTTCCTGATTATATTCATAGTTTCGACTATAGTAAACGTATACTTCTATTATAAACAGTGTATAAATGTATTTATGCATCAAAAGTTGAGAATAATAGCATTTTATTTGTATAAAAATTAAGAGTTTCAAGTCATCTTAGAGTCAGTCCAGTGAAGTGGAATCAAGGAATTTTCTTGCTCGACAATCACATTTATGTCCATATACTGAGCAAAACGAAAGCTCAAGAAAAGCATAAAGCACAATGTTACTGTTTCACTTAGAATCTTCGCATCACCCAAAGATAAGGATTGGTATCTCTTGTCTTTATTTTCATTGCTCTATATCAATCATTTTATTCCTAAAAGCAAGCTAAATACTGAAGTAGTGCTCTTTTTCTTTTATTTGGTAGAATACTAAAATAAGAAAAGAAAAGAAAAGTTAAAATGTTACTCAAATGAGTAAAGAATTGTTCTTCACTTCAGAAAGACTACTCCTTTTCTTATCAACAAATATACTAGATACATTCAACAGCAATAGTACATACTACGACTAGTCTAAAGAGGGTTGCAGTCGATATCATATATGTCCTCATTGATGCTAATTAGATTGTGAATGCAAATCCCGTGTATATTTTGCAGTATTAAACGCAAAAGTTTGGGAGTATTCCTAACCTCAGGAGCCTTCATCTAACACTACACCAAGTTACTCACCCTTATAAGCATCTTAGCCACTAGGGTTTTGTTCTAAGCCAGTTCACTTAGATAGTTACACAACTTTTTTTTTATCAGCAAAGAATAAATAAAATAAAATAAGACATTTTAGAGGTGTCCCAATCCTTATACAAAAAATGACCATGACCAACTTGCTCAACATCTGACCTACAAAAGTTCCATCTTACCCTACAAATCAACTAGTCAATCCTCAAAGATAGATACATGAAAGAGAAGGATAGGTCACAAAAAAAACAAATACAACATCCCTCATAAGTTCCTATCAAGGCCCTAATAGTCATTTTTCAGGCAAATGAGAACAAAACACAATACACAAGAAACACCCCCTATTAACAACCAAAAACCCACCAGAACACTCATTTCGTATTACAAGACAACCATATACCCTAACCCAAAAACAGGTCAAAGAACCTACTCAACAAGAGAACATCCCTACACAAAAAAAAAATCACTTTACCACCTTCTCCTTCTTCAAAACTATAAATTGTACCTGCACACTAAACTAACCCGAAGCCAAAATCTCTTTCCAAAGCCACAAAATATTGCAAAAGCAAAAACCGATACAGAAAAACCCAACAAACCGTCCAATCCTGGACAAGTGATTAAAAACCAATCTCCAAACGTCATTTCTTTCAAATACTTCATGCAACACAGGAGATCCAAACACCAATCCGAGTAAGAGAAGTCCGCTAATATTTCCTTAGTCGTAACTCAAGATAGACAGTAAAAACCTCCAAATTATTTACTCTCCCATTCTTAAAGATACACATATTCCTATGATTCCATATTTCACCTATAATTGCTACCCAAATTCCCCCAACATCTATTAGAAGATTCCTTCATACCTACATGCTTAAGCAATATAAAAATGCATATGTGCATCGTAATTGTACATCAAGTAGAGCTCAAGTCACTCAAAGCAAAGACTCCAAATTCTCCAAGATACCTTACACTCAAAGAAAATATGATTTACCTGTTGCTTACCAAAACTATGCCACGTCGCAGGAGATTGTCCTTAGTAGCAATTGTATTAGTGATGACTTTTTACGGCAAGTGCACCGCTTTGTCAGAAGTAATAATTGTCCCTAAGGACGGATATCGATCCCACAAGGAACACTAAATTATCAAGTACAATAATTGCTAAATATAGAACAAAACAATTACAAGTGTGTTAATGGTTGTGTTGGCGATGATCAATAAGGAAACAGACAAAGAATTGGTTGTTTCAAGTTGAAAAAATAGGGATTAGGTTTCATCTCTCTCACTCTCATGTATTTTGATTAGCATGTCAATATTAAGTTCTTTGATTGAAATTGATGCTCGTATAAAAATCATTTATATCGATTCCTCGCATATAAAATCCTTAAGAATGTCCCATAACTATCGATCCCTCGCATAATTATAAAAACAACTTAGAACAAAACTCAGATGTTTAATAGCAATTAATATCTCAATTTTATTCCTAACACTCAAATATGTTAAGTATTGTTATTTAGGTTAGAACCCTAAAAATACTTTCCAGTCAGATTTAAGATTCTCACTTTGTCACGGAAAATTAAAAGTAAAACAACAATACCAATAATCAATGAAGAACTTAATATTTTAATATAAGATATCACCTCAATACATAAGAGTTCGAACAAATTACTTTCAATCCTAAAGGGTAGAATTAGCCACGCATACTTCTAACGCCTTCCATTCTTCCAATTGGGTTAAAATTCACTATGTGGTGTTTTCCTCTCAATTTGGCACCCCAGGGTTGAGTCTCTAGCCCCATATTTATCCTAGTTTTCTAGGGTTAGGTCGCTTTTTGTGTCGCGCTAATGGGCTAAGTGATAAAACATAAAAAAAGGCCCAATCTTTCTCTGCATCTTTTTCCATTCTGGGACCTTCTAGGTTTCTCTTTTTAGCTCAAATTATTCTCCTTTACTCCAAATCTTCAATCCTCCCTAGAAATCTGCAATTAACACCAAATTTGGGAATAAAATGCTCTTATTCAAATAAAGCTGATAAAAAATGTAAAAAGGTATAAATTGATAAATTAGGGATTATTTTATATGTAAATTAGCAATAAATCTTCATAGGTGCCTATATTTTAATATGAAATATTACTGAAATTAGACACTTATCACTCTCCCCAACTTAAAATCTTGCTTGTCCTCAAGCAAAGTAAATGAATATATTTTAATTTAAATATCAAACTGCTTAATTCACTAGACAACAAATCAAATTAAAACTTATGCTTCCAAACTCAAATATCGTATAGAAAAATATAGACACAATCAACTATCAAGATAAAATCAAAACAAATAAATGACAATTCATCAAGGAATGTCTTCTCATATGCTCACGGGTAAGTGTTTCTCTCTATTTTCACTGAATTGCAACAAATCACAGTTGTTTTTCATTTCATCTTCAAATCACAAACATATTAGAAACATGAATCTTGAGGTCTTTTCCAGGATTGTAATGAGGTTGGGCTTCCAAAAAATATTGGTTTTTCTTAGATAACAAAATGCACATCTTAAACAAGAAGAACATATGTACAATCTAATTATAGAGAATATATGTTATCTAATCACCACTTTCTTTCGATGTCACACTTTTCCTCATTTTTCTTTCTATCTTTTTATGAATTTCAACAAAAAAAAATTCTTTTTTTTCAATCAAAAGGAATAGATTTTTCCTATTTCAACTTTTTGAATTTTCAATAATCATAACCAACCATTCCCTTTTCTATATGTATTGCGTCTGTGTTCTCCTTCCTTAGACATGTTAAAGGGTAGGAAATTATATCATTAAAGGTTAAGGTGCAATATTAACAAAAAAATTCTTGGCCCAAAAGGGATAAAAAGAAAATGGAATTACAATAAGATAAAGGTTGGCTATTTGGCATTGGGCTCCTAATTAACACAACAAATGTCTCAATCATCTTCATGCTCTTTTATGATGTAACAAAATAAAAATTAAGCAACCACAACTGTCAATTCATCAGTAAAACTCTCAAAATTGTTTAAGGTCCACACAGTCACTTGGTTTAAATGGCCTCATTCCTTTTTGTCTTGTCATTCTCTGTCCTAATCAATCAACCTGTTAAATTTTCATGTATCATAATTTCAACTACATTTGAATAGGGATTGAATCAAAGTTTGTTTTCTAATTTGTGTCTAATTCATCTCACTATCTAATATTTAAACACAAATTCTTTTTCAACAATTCAAAATTAATATTCTAGTTCCTTTTATTTGCGAAAAATAAACTAAAAAACAAACAAATTAAAACAGAAAATTTATTCAAAATAAAAAATAAGCAATTAAAACAAACTAAACAAATAAGCAAATAAATAGAAAACTGAAAAATAAAATAAAAACTAAACAAAAAATAAAATTCAAATAACTAAAAAGAAAACAAAGTTAGAAAGATAAAACCATATTTTTTTCTCAAAACTCTCTCCTTAAGAAATCATCCAGCTTTTTGTTAAAATCTTTATCTACGGTTTTGCTTCATTTGCTGGATCTGCCCCCTTAAATAATAGAACCTGTCCCCAGGTCAAAAGACATAACTTGCAAAATGAGTAGGAGACATATAAGATTTTTTATTATTTTATTATTATTTTTTAAAATTTTAAAATTTATTTTTATTTTTTAAAAAAAATCAACAAAGGTAACAAAACAACGTAAAACTAAAATGTGGACTGGGTTGCCTCCCAGTAAGCGCTCTTTTAACGTCATATAGCTTGACGCCTATGTCTTTATGGGTCATCTAAAAGGATTACCGTAGTGAGGTTTTCCTATTCATTACCCAAGTAAGGCTTTACCCTCTGACCATTTACAACCCAACTTCTGTGTGATTTTGGTTCTTCTAACTCTATTGCTCCACAAGGCTTTACCTCTTTCACAACATAAGGACCTGACCATTTAGATTTTAACTTTCCAGAAAAATGTTTTAAGCTAGAGTTCAATAAAAGCACAGATTGCCCAGGGTAAAAATTTCTTTCCACAATCTTCTTGTCATGATATTTCTTTGTGCGTTCCTTATAAAGCTTTAAGGAACTATATGCGTTTAACCTCATCTCTTCAAGTTCATGGATTTGCATTTTCTCTTTTCCCCAGATGCTTTAGCATCTAAATTTAGTGTCTTTAATGCCCAATATGCTTTATGCTCTAATTCCACCGGAAGATTGTTGAACAAGATGCTTTGATGCCTCCAAATCCAAGAGAAAAGCTTGAAGACCTTGTTGATGGGTGTGTGTGTGTTGTCTAGTTGTTTGAAACTTGTTAATTCACTCCTTAAGATGATCCAAGTTCATTTGAATCTTTAACCTTTTGAAAATATGTGTTTTCTAAAAAGCTGTCAAAATTTCAACAGG
>Ga0123342_1004481_pt1 | contig 21287 bp, 24 predicted proteins | sample Turbeawhitnodule_FD_89960 | JGI IMG/M metagenome (GOLD analysis project Ga0123342, IMG submission 89960) | Root nodule microbial communities of legume samples collected from Mexico - Turtle bean Mexico white nodule | ecosystem: Host-associated > Plants > Roots > Nodule | place: Mexico: Nepantla...
CACTACCACAAAGATGGAATCCTTACCCTTCGATGTCTTGGGTAGTCCTAAGATAAAATCCATAGAAATATCAACCCAAGGCATTGTTGGGATAGGAAGAGGGGTATATAAACCATGGGGATGAACTTTAAATTTAGCCTTCCTACATGCTATACATTTATCACAGAAGCTATGTACGGATTTGTGCATGTGAGGCCAAAAGAAATGTTCATGCAATGTTTCTAAAGTCTTAGATATCCCAAAATGTCCCATAAGCCCGCCCTCATGAGCCTTTCCAACAAGAGATTGTCTTATAGATCCTTAGGGAACACAAAGTCTTTTTCCTTTAAAAAGAAAACCATTATGTAAGAAAAAGTCTTTGTGTCCTCATTTGGAGCACTCTTGATAGATTAGAGAGAAATCAAGGTCATCACTATAGAGTTCCTTTATGTGATCAAAACCTAAGTATTGAACATCCAAAACATTTAACAAGGTATATCTTCTTGAAAGAGCATCAGCAACCACATTAATTTTACCTTGTTTATGTTTGATCACATAAGGAAACTGCTCAATAAACTCCACCCACTTAGCATGTCTCTTATTAAGCTTGTTGTGGCTTTTCAAATATTTAAGGGACTCATGATCACCATGGATCACAAATTCCTTAGGAAAAAGATAATGTTGCCAATTTTGCAGAGCTCGAACAAGAGCATAAAGTTCTTTATCATAAGTGGAGTAATTGATATGACTCCCTTTGAGTTTCTCACTAGAATAAGCTATGGGATGACCCTCTTGAGGGAGGACAACCCCAATTCCTATATTGGAGGCGTCACACTCTATCTCAAATGTCTTAGCAAAGTTAGAAAGGGCTAAGATGGGGGCTTTAGTCAATTTGTCTTTCAAAGTTATAAAAGCATTTTCTTGCTCTTGTCCCCACTTAACAACCACATCTTTCTTTACTATGGCATTTAAAGGTGTGGCAATTGTACTAAAGTCTTTCACAAACCGACTATAAAAACTAGCAAGTCCATAAAGCTTCGTACCTCATTAACATTGGTGGGTGTTGGCCAATGTTGAATTGCTGCAACTTTTGTTTCATCAACATGCACCCCTTTATAACTTATAACAAACCCTAGGAAGTCTATATGATCTAATGCAAAGAAACATTTAGCATGGTTAGCATACAACTTCTCCTTCCTAAGGGTTTCTAAAACTTTCCTAACATGTTGCTCATGTTGTTCTAAAGACAAACTATATATAAGAATATCATCAAAGTAAACTACAACAAACTTGCCAATGAATGCTCTTAAGACATGATGCATGAGTTGCATGAAGGTACTAGGAGCATTAGTCAAGCCAAAAGGCATGACTAACCACTCATATAAACCAAATTTGGTCTTAAAAGCAGTTTTCCATTCATCCCCCTTTCAATACGAATTTGATTGTAACCACTCTTAAGATCAATTTTGGAAAATATTTTATACCCATGTAATTCATCCAACAAGTCATCTAACCTTGGAATGGGATGCCTATACTTGATGGTAATGTTATTTATAGCACGACAATCCGTACACATCCTCCATGTCCCATCCTTTTTAGGGACAAGTATGACAGGCATAGCACATGGGCTCATGCTATCTTGTACCCACCCCTTAGCTATTAAGTCCTCAACTTGTTGTTGAATTTCTTTGGCCTCCATGGGACTGGTCCTATATGTTGGGCAATTTGGTAAAGAAACCCCGGGCATGAAGTCTATTTGGTGTTCAATCCCTCTTAGAGGTGGTAAACCTTTAGGAGGATCTTGAAACACATCTTCATATTCCTTTACCAAGTTGTCCAAGCATGTGGGACTATCTTTAGCCGACTCACTATCAAGAATCCTAGGAATAACAAAAAATATAGGCTTTTGAGCAACTATTACCTTTTTGACTTGTTGTGTTGACATGAGAAGGCTTCTCTTGGAACTTCTTTTTATCAATTTCTTTCTCTCTCTTTTCCTTCATTTTAATTTGATCCTCATTGACTTCCTTTGGAGAGAGAGACTTAAGTATGACCTTGTGCCCATGGAAGTTAAAAGAAATTTTGTTGATAAAAGCCATCATGAAAAACTTTTCTATCAAATTACCATGGCCTACCCAAAAGAACATGAGTTGCTTCCATTGGGACATCATCACACAATACCTCATCTTTATATTTACCAATGGAAAAAGCAATGAGGACTTGTTTGTTAACTATTATTTCCCCAACCTCACTTAACCATTGTAGTTTGTAGGGCTTTGCATGAGAGATAGTAGACAATCCAAGCTTATCTACTACTCTTGTGTTTGCCACATTGGCACAACTACCCCCATCCACTATTAAAGAACATAACCTATCATTAATGAGACATCTTGTATGAAAAATATTTTCTCTTTGACTTTCATCAAAGGGTTTCAAAACTTGACCAAGCATTCGTCTCACTACTAATAGATCACCTTCATGTGGACTTTCACTCTCTTGCTCACTCGGGATCTAGGAGGTGTGGAAGATATAGAGGAATTCGAACTATGCTCACTCACAACCACCCCATCATGCATCATCATATTTTGCTTTGAAGGGCAAGTAACCGATATATGACCATAACATAAGCATTTAAAACATTTCTTACTTGAAGATTTATATGGTGATTTAGGAGTAGAAGTGGAAGGCTTGGAATCTCTAGGTTTGAAAGTAAAGTCTTTAGAAGGATACTTTGAAAAAGATTTTTTTTTTTTCAAGAAGAGTGGTAGTAGCCATCATTATGAGAATTTTTAAAAGAATTTTTCCTTGCAATTTGAGATTCTACCTTGATGGCAAGGTGAACCAACGTTTCTAAAGAAGAATACTCATAAAGCTCCACTACATCTCGGATTTCCCTTCTAAGACCACTAACAAATCTAGCCATTTTAGCTTCATCACTTTCATGCATATCAACTTTGATTAAAAGCGTGTCAAGTTCTTTAAAATAACCATCCACACTAAGCGTGCCTTAATGAAGCTTTTGGAGCTTCAACAAAAGGTATTTCCTAAAGTGTGGAGGGACAAATCTAGCACGCATACATGTTTTTAAATCATCCCAAGAGACCACGGACGACCTCTTGTTTAGCCCAATGTCCATAAGAGTTTTGTGCCACCATTGCATGGCATAGTCCATGAACTCTAAAGAAGCTAGCCTAACCCTTTGGTCTTCTAGGACCTCATGTACATGAAAGATTTTCTCAACTTTTGCCTCCCATCCCAAATACACATTAGGATCCCTTTCACCACTAAAACTAGGTAATTTTACATAAGGCAAATAAGGTTTAGCCACATTTTGGCGCCTATCTTCATAATTTTGATGCCTCCTCCATTCGGTTTCTTCATGATGTCCATAAGAACTTTGAGAAGTCCGGGAAGAATTCCTATGATGATAATGAGGTCTTCTCTCTCGGTTTTGATGAGTATCTTCATGATCCATCTCCAATCTTTGGAGCCTTGCCTCCACTTGTCTTATTACCTCATCCTTTTGTGCAATTGTTAGTTTGGCATCCTTTAATTCACCAATTAGGTATGCTTTTTGAGGTGAATAAGGCTTAGAGGATTCTCCACTAGAAAGATTAGCCATGATAACAAAGAAACACAAAACACAAAGAGAAAACAATTAAAGAAAACTTGTTAGTCAATAAACAAAAGAAAGCTTGCGGCAATAGGCAAAGAAATGCACTCAAACCACTCCAAGAAAATATTTCTTTCCTTAACTAAGCCTCTCTTGTGGATTGGATGAGTCTCAAGTGAAAAATGCCAAAGCAAAATACACTTACTCAAAGAACAATACACCACAAAACTTGAGGAAAAAGGAAAAGACAAGCAAGAAAAGGTATAAGCAAGAAAGCTAAACCAAAATGAGAAAAGAGATGTTGACATGGAAGGTGTGACTTGTTTTTGTACATTAGCACCCCTTATTTAAATACACCTTCCTTTAATGTTCTCCTAAAAACTACACAAAAGTCATTACAAAAAGAGACATCCAATGATGCTCATCTCCCAAAGCCTTGACCTTACTCCTAGTAATTCTCTGAGGCATGAAGGATATTGAGCTCATGGGTTGGGCTTGGGCCTCAAGTGCCTCCTCTACTTGATCTTCATCAACGCCTTTGGTCGGGGAATCATGGCGGGACCGTTCAGCGACTCACTGATCAGGAATCCAACAAGAACGTTTGGGGAGATACGACGTTGAGCTGTTGCTCACATCGGTGTAGAAGAAGCAGTATATGTGAAGCACGATAACACACACCCAAGGCAAGCCAAGCCCAAATAAGGTAGCCAAGCCCGACCTCTGAGGGTCCACGAAACGGCGACCGAGAAAAGGTCAGACGTAAGACGAGCACCATATTCAACTAGGAAGAACCAGCCCAGGACGAAGGAAAGGGAAGACCTGGCATTTCAACCAAGGTTTCGGATGACTTACAAGGAGTTGTTGAATATGCCAGGGGTGGTGGATAAATTGAAATTCCCCCCAAAATTTGACAGGAACTTGGGGCCACGAAAGGAGCCCTAGTGCGAGTTCCACAAGGGATTTGGGCATGACGTGGAGCATTGTATAGCTCTGGGCTATCAGTTAGCAGTCTTGGTAAAGGATGAATTCTTGAAGGAATATCTGGAAGGAAACAAGTAGGGGTCAAAGGAAGAGATTGCTTCAGGGGACCAAGGGCATGAGGTACTAGTCCATGGAGAGCTAAACACCATATCGGGAGGGGGATGCTCTGCCTCCAAGTGTAAGAAATACACGAGAGAAGTAATGATAGTAGAGGCTAAGCGGTCTGACCAACCGGCAGAGCCCGACCTCTGCTTTACGAGTCTTGACCTGGGAGACGTGGTCCCACATGAAGATGATCCAATGATGATATCCATTGTCACCGTGGGAAGAAGAGTACAGGTCGAGCTTGGATGCTTTCCTTAGGCCTAAGTTGCCTTAAAATTTGAGTTGCATTCTTTTTTACTACGACCTCCTCTGCTTCGATGTGAGCGACAACTCGTTCTCGTACCTCGGAAAATGTCTCCGTTGGATTTCTGATTAAGGAGTCGCTGAATGGTCCTGTCGTGATCCCTTGCTCAAAAGCGGTGATCATCATATCTTCATCATGTGTTTGAAGTCTTATCGTAAGCGCATTGAACCTATTCAGGTAATCCTTCAATGACTCTCCCTCCCTTTGCCTCACGTCGAAAAGGTCATATATCCTCAGAGGTTTGACCTTGTTGGCGGAGAATTGCTCTCTAAACATCGTGGGAAATTGAGAGAAAGAGGTGATATGCCCATCAGGGATCCCACTGAACCATTGTAGGGTTGTACTTGTAAAAGTGTCCATGAACATTTTACATTGGATGACATTTGTTCCTTCGGAGATAATCATCTTAGCGTTGAATGTCGTAAGCTGATTTTCAGGGTCCTCTATCCCCGTCAAAAAGGCAATTTTCGGTGTGATGTAATGAGTTGGCATATGCTCATCCATGATCTCTGTCAAGAATGGTTTGGGACTATTCCTCGTTGGCAAGCTTAGAGGTCGTTCCCTGGTGGAACGTTGAACATGTTGGTGCAAGGTCTTGCATATTTCTTCAATGGTTTTGCACAACTCTTCATTGGCTTGAGCATGCCCTTCCATTGCTATCCGAGATGCCTCAATTTCTGCCATCAGGTGATTCTGCAAAAGCGCTTGCTCAACTCGGGCTTTCGCTCGAAGTCTCTCCTATTAAGATATCGGGCTTCCGCTCGTAACCTTTCCTTCTCAGCCTTGGCTTCTTTTTGGATCCGCTCTTGGATCCATTCTTACTCTCGTCTGTGCTCCTTGTTGGCCTCCTGGAGGGCCCTCGTGGCATCCATGAGTTGTTGTAAAATGGGGGAGTCACTTCCTTCAGATCTCTACGGGCCTTGCCTTGTGTTTCTCATCATGTTAGAAGGCTCAATCATGAATGCGGATGGGATAGTCTTTTATCGGGCCCCACGGTGGGCGCCAAATGTTCTTGTCGGTTGACCTTGGGTTGACTGGATGGGCAAGCTCTGCTTCTAGTTTGTCTCTTCTTGGTGCACTGGAATAACACTCCGTCGAGACAGATGTGGCTCTACCTGTTGATCACACTCCGACAATCAAGTCAATGAGAGCATACAAAATAATAATCAGTTTCAATCTCTATCACTCAGAAACAACATACCTTTATTGGGAGTCTCAAGCCCCTTTTATAGTTATCCCTTTAACATCTTTCGCCCACGGGAATATAATCTTAACTTAAAGCATATATAACATAAATATATTTTTCCTACGAACACCTTCTCTCACGGTGCCAACAACAGAAGAAAATCTCATGCACCTTTATTTTACAGGTGCTCGCTACTTAATTAACAACTTTACTCATTTATTTATTTATTTAACTAATGACTTTATACTTATATTCTAACATAACATAATATATATATATATATATATATATTGACTAACAACTTTATATATTTTAACAAATATATTCAACTTAATATTTTTCCTACTTTAATTATTCATCACCGTACTTACCATTAAAATTGGGTCGAACTCATGACTCGTCTTTTGAACCCAAAGCCGAGCCGACCATACCCAAATGCTTGGTCCAAGATCTCGATCACTCTTGTCCAGGAAACCTTATATACTAAACTTTTAGAGATTTGTTTAAGTATTTACTCATTTTATATGTATTCTTATATTCTAGTGTATAAGCCTAATTAGAATGAACTATATATTAAATATTAAAGCAGATCTCCTATCAATAGTAAAATCTTTCTTTTGAATAAAAACTCCCTACTGATATATCTTTTCCTTTATTATCTTTCAGTGATGGTAGTATTCTTCAACTATCTTTTATTATAATAAATAATTTTTTATAGTCTTTTAAGATTTCAAGAGTTTCGATAGGTAAAGGTTTAGCAAATATATTGAACGGACTAGCAATAATAAAATCAATCTCCTTTAGTAATATTGATATTCTTATTAAAATCTATTTTTTAACTAAAAATTAATTTAATAACATATATTAGTCTTCAATTATTCAAAATACTAATAATAGAAAACGATCATATATTTAAATTGAACAACATCATTTTGGTGATAAAGTTCTTCATTTAAACATTTAATGTAATTGCATATCTATAATTTAAATTCAATAATTATAGTTAAGCCACACTAACTTTCTATTGGCGATGTGATTATTCGTATAAGATTATTGTAATAGGGAAATTGACATGCAAAGAAGAGAACAAAATCAACTACCACTTCTAAAAATCATACACCAATTCTAATAAAAAAATAATTAATTTTTATGTTAATTAAATTAAATATTATTTAAAAAAAATATTAATAACTAATTAGATATCAATTTAAAACTTATTTATCAATAATAAAATTATTTTAAATATTAATAATTTTGTAGTTTTTAAGATAATATCTAATTTAGTCAATATAATAATTTTTTATTTTTAAAATTAATTTTTATTTAATATTTTTATAGTGAAAATACATAGATAAAATAAATTAGAAATGGAAACAAAGGATACAATGTAGAAGATGGAATAAAAGAAGAAGAAAAAGTGGTAAGTATAAAACTAGGAACTTGTTTTAATGAGTATGCTTGTGCCATGCACACTCTTGACTCAACCCTAACACAATATTAAAATAGAAAACAAAACGAAGAAGAGAAAAAATGATCCTATTCATAGACCCAGAAGTATAAAATAAAACATTGGGTATCCAGTCAAAGTGTCAAAGCCACACGCATAATAATCGTAGTTCCCACCTCAATCCACGACGATGACAACGCCCACCAACATTAAAATATACATTTTCTCAAGAGAACAACTTACTATTTTTCCAAAAGATTCTTCCAAGTTTCATAGACCAATGCCAACACAAAAACATTAATCACCTTATATTTCCCATTCAACAATTCTACGTCAATTTTTCATTTATTAAATAAATAAAATATTAAATATGCTTTACAATAACATTTTCTTTTATTTAAATATATTTGGTTTGAATTAGAGGCGGAGTGAAGAAGGAAACAAGAGAGAGAAAGATAGAACAAGGTGGATTATTTTGATTAAAGTAAAAAAGTATGAGACGAGTAGAAAATTTGTAATTATTTTAATTGAGTAATAAATTTAATTTTTATATATTTAGAAAACAATTGTTTTTAAAACGATTTAATATAAAAAAAACTCAAATATGTATTAGATTTTAAATAAAAATAAAAAATCATTACAAATCTTAATAAACAAAAAGTTATATTTTAAAATAATAAATATTACTACAAATATAAATAAGTTAATAGTATAATAAATCATGTTATAAATAATTTTTTATATTATTAATTATATTGAAAGCATACTTAATTATGCATGGTATTTCCTTATGAATCATTCCTATAAAGTGTGAAATGTTTAGTGAAAGATAATTCTTTATTTTTATGCTTTTAATTTTGTTATTCGCATTTTAATTTTTTTTTTAATCCGTTTAAACAAGATTTCTGGAATCCGTTGGAAGAGAATATTTTCATAAAGGAGAAGAAAATATTATTAAATTATTCTTATGAATTTAGCCATCAATCATTTTATCTTGTGGGTTTGGCAATGACACGTGTCGTCGTCTTATCTGAAGAAAATGATGTCACTAGCCGCCGCCAATGCACGCAATAATCCAAGAGAAAGGACAAAAGTGGGAGTGTTTGCAATTGCATAATATCTCAATGTGATTGGGCCATTATCAAGTGACAAAGTTTCTCTTGGTAGATGATGTTGTGGCTAGCCATCACCAATTCCTCATTGCTTCTCTCACTTTACATGGTCCCCACTTACAATCTTTTTTGAACTCATCTCTTCTTCTCATTCACACCCCCTTGCCCCTCTCAACCTAATCTCTTTCCACATGGCGACAAAATCCCACAACCATAAAATGCCCTCTCTTCTCCCCACCCCAAAAATTTCAATCCTCTCTTTCCCTCTTCTATGCATTTTTCAACTACCCATTAGCCACTTGTGTTATTCTTCTGTCTTCATTCACACCACAACATTTAGCCTCCCCCATAATGGGAAGCCCTCAATCCAATTTGCCACCCGGTTTTAGGTTCCACCCAACAGATCAAGAGCTCATTCTTCACTACCTTAGCAAAAAGGTTGCATCCATACCCTTGCCCGTTTCCATCATTGCCGAGGTTGATATCTACAAGTTAGATCCATGGGACTTGCCAGGTTTCTCTCTCTTCCACTTCCTTTATTTTTTGTTACCAAACATACATAATGAATAATGCATGATCATTGTTGTGAGTGTCCATATCGGAGGTGTGAATCACTCAGGTCCACTTATTAGTGTTTGATGTGGTTTTCTAACAGCAAAAGCAACGTTTGGGGAGAAAGAATGGTATTTTTTCAGTCCTAGAGACCGAAAGTACCCAAATGGGGCAAGGCCAAACAGGGCAGCTGCTTCAGGATATTGGAAGGCCACTGGCACAGATAAGACCATAGTGACATCATTGCAAGGTGGAGCAGCCCAAGAGAACGTTGGTGTGAAGAAGGCTTTGGTGTTCTACGAAGGAAGACCCCCAAAGGGTGTCAAGACCAATTGGATCATGCATGAATATCGCCTTGTAGACAACAACAAACCCATTAAGCTCAAAGACTCCTCCATGAGAGTAAGCGCTTCATGACCCCACTTATTACCCAAAAATGTTTTCAATTATAGTTTTTTCCGTTACATTTTTATGTTCATTCTTAAATATTGTAGAATGTAAAAACAGTTATTAGATTATGTCAGACTATATGATTGTAATCAATTTTCACTTGGCACTTAACTATGTTGTTTAATTTACTATTCAAACTTGAGAATGTGCCATGCATGTAGTGATTGATTGGATCATGTAAAAATTTCTTTGATTCGAGATTTTTAAAACCTTGTTAACCATACCACATGTTGTTTGCTTATGGCTGATATGCATTAATAATTATTGCAGTTGGATGATTGGGTGTTGTGTCGGATTTACAAGAAGTCCAAACATGCTCTAACTTCAGCGGAGGCAACAATAGGGGTTGGTGAGGTAGATCAAGCAGAGGAACACCTATTCAAAGAGACCCTTTTACCAATCTTAAATTTTCCAACACCACCTCCTCAGACCACATTGATGTCTCAAAAATCTGTGTCCTTTTCCAACCTGTTGGATGCCATGGACTACTCTGTACTAAGCAGTTTCTTATCAGAGAATCATTCCAACCCTGCAGGGATTGGATCAAGTGCAGGCTTCAACAGTGAGAATTTGGAACAACAATCCTCTCCAATCAACAACCCCACCAATAGCTACACGTTTCAGAAGAACACCCAATTGAACCCTTCACTCTCCAACATGGAAAGCATGAGGCCAAAGCGCCAAGTTTCAAACATTGATGATGAAACTCTGTACCCATCAAAGAAATACCTGAGTTCCTCTTGCAACTTTCCTACATACGAGAATCCACAATGGAACTACCTCGTCAAACAGTCTTTACTGAATCAGCGGTTACTGCTTGGTCCTCAGCTTCAATTTCAAGGATAATCTAAACATACCAATAAGTTATTAAGTCGGACAAAAAAACAAAAATGGAAATAGAAAAATTAAAGTAAAATATTCAAAAGCTGAGCCCACCAATTTCATCACTAGATAAGGGTTAGTAATTTAGTTCTTAGACATTATTATAGCGTTTTTTTTCCTTCAATTAATTTGTGCTGGAGAATGAAAAATAGAAGGTATCTTGTTAGGAGGAACAATTTGGTATAGAATCAAAAGAAATATTCCATCATTCTAGGTGTCAAGAAACTGTAGAAACAAAATATCCAAGTTTCTATGACAAATCAAAACAATTTGTGTGCAGAATGTTAATTTGTACGTGTTTGGATTTGGAGGTTAGCTTTATAATATACTTTGTAGATAAGGTATTGATTGTAGTTGATTGTGTTGATATTTTTCATTCTTTTCCCAGAAAGGATAGCTAGCTACGAATTCTCTTTTGTGCTTGGAATGCCATTATTTGCCATTTCAGCGTGTTCAACACTGCAACTTTATCATCTGTTACTATTCACATGCATTATTGAAGTCACTTTGAACCTCAACCTAAGAACTAAGAAACACGTCAATAAGTTAATTAATTAAAAACATGAATTACATCAATTGGGTGAGAAATGAAAACGTGTCGTCTTTATTTTCTACCCAAATTTTTTCCCACACCTTTCGTTGCTTCCATGTTTTTTCTAAATATCTAGTTGGAAGAATGGGTCCAGATTTTAGATGTCAAGTCCAACTTTTTTGGCTCCTTTTCAAATAAACTCCCACCCAAGTCCAACTTCCCCATACCACATAATAATTAAGCGTGCTATGACACAATATGGTTAAAAATTTGTATTTGCTTTTAATAAAAATATGTATAAACTCATTGACTTTAGGTATTACAAGAATTAACATTTGCTTTCTTAGAGCATCGCATATTCTTACCTTATAGATTTTGAAAATACGTTGGAAATTGTTTGGACGAGTTTTTTTATTATAAATATTTCTTGAACAAATAAAAAAATAGAAGAACCTTTCCAATAAATTAAAATTAGTTTTTACATAAATTATATCATATAATATCTCTAAATCTTTACTTTTAACATATAAATAGTTTTTTGTAATTTTTAATAATATATTTTGAAATAAGAAAATTGAAAGAGGTATAATAAGTAATTCGCTTAAAAATGCATTAAAAATAGAAAAAAAAATTAATGTTCTTTGATTTGGATTAAATAAAACTTGAGGAACAATTATAAGAGAACAGGAAAGTGTAATATACTAAATAAGCAATTGTGCTTGTTATAAACTCGTGCAATGTGTGTATATAGAAAATAATGGATAGTTAATTAACTATTATTCCCTTCATTTTTAAGCCTCGCATTTTTAGAGATTTTATTGTTTTATTTAATGCCATTTTCAAATTTTAAACAACAACAATAATTTTGTTTTACTATTTATACTCTTACGCAATGTAGAAACTAAAAAACTAAAATAAATTTTTTTATAATTTTTTTAAAAATAAAAAAGTATTTCATCTTTTGATATATAAAACTTTAAATAACATTTAAAAAGGAAGGGAAATTAACTTACACAACATCATGCATTAATTGGATGTAACTTAGCCTCTACCCAAAGAAGAATATACAAAATTTTGAATTTGTCTTTTGTCATATATTTAAGTTTGTATGAGGAATGATCTTTATCTACTATTTCAAACTACTTCCCACGTGTTCATGATTAATTTTCATGATTGTAACCAATAACCACAAAGAAACATAAAGTGCTACCAATAGAATGCAATATTAATGTGTTCACCATACTCCACTTATTTTAATTATTTCATCTCTTCAATCACCTTTTTGTCACTACATGCAAAATTCTATGCGCATGAATCAAATAACCTCCTTAGTCTAAGTTTTGTTTTTCATTATTTATTGCTCGAAGATATTACACTAGGATGATTACAAGTAAGCACCGAAAATTGTCATTAAAAACACCGAAAAAACACCGAAAAATGGAAAACCAAAAATAGAGACTTTCTCATGGTCAACGATTGTAGCGAGATGAACGTGTGCATGAGTAGGATACGAATTACGTAAATTCATAATTAAATTCAACCTCACTTGACCTAATCAAATTCAACATTTTATATTTCCAATTGATTTATCTGTTAAACTTAGATTTTTCGAGCCCATGCAATTCTCTATGTGAAGTATCAGCTTTTTTACATTATTAGTTCACCTTCTTTATTTAATTGATCTTTTGTTTTACAATTTATGTATATTTAATATTTTTTATCTTTTTTTTATAAATTATGAAGAAAGTAAATATTATTTAATGACCAAAACAGGTAAAAAAAACAACCAATTACGACTGCGTTATTTGTTGTAAAAACAATTTTTTAATATATTATTTTAATTATGATGTAGCAAATAAATATTTTACCGAAATATTTATCTGTTAATTTTATCTCTCTACTAAGGTATTTCTTTGAGCAATGTACTTCCAAGAGGAAAGAATTTTAGATATTCAAAGTGAAAAATCACCCAACCACTAAAATGTCTAAAATTTTAAAATACACAAAATGGTATGAAAATAATTCAATGGATTACTTTGTCGTTTATGGCGAAAAATCTACCCCACCCTCGATGTGAACAGGAACTCAGTCTAACCTAAATTTTTCAAAATTATCTTTTATTATAAGTTATCAAATTCAGTAACATATTTGGTAGCCTAAATACCAACCTTATTTCGGGATCTACATCTTACAAAGAAGTCAAGAATTATTATTATTATTATTCCTATTATTGAGGCTGATGATTCGTCGGTGAATATTTGATTAAGACTGAATCTAGATTAATATTAAAATTCTAAAAGAATTATAACTTTAAACCAATTAAATTTATACCATAAATGAATAAAAATCATAGAATTGAGAAAATAAGAGAAAAATCATGAACGATTTTTTTTTTTTATTATAGAGATTCAATTGTCAGCCTAAAGGAAATCCAACTATAAATAAAGAATAGAAACTCATAAAAAACAACATACTAAATGTTTTAATTAAGTGTCATAAGGAAACGGATTATGAGTTTAATATAGAAAAAAAAAAACTCTTCTAACAAGCCATGGTTGTGATCAAGAGCTTGAATTTTGAATTTTGATATTGATGTGAATTATTCTTATAATGAACGTCATTTTAATTTCGTTGGGTATATAAAAGGTGGTTGGATATCTGTTATCTTAAAAAAGTCTTAATAATAATTAGGTACGAAGATAATCCAATCATATGTGATAGGTTTTTAGACTACAATTAGATAATATTAACAAATTTTTTATATTCAATAAAGCTACTTTATGTGAAGCGAAAGGTGAAAATCTATGAGTTCTAATGATCTATGTTCAAGAAAAAAAATCATTTTGATTAGGCAAAAATTCATGTTATATATATCCCCCAATCACGCTCCAAGACATTAAATTTCTTAATGATTCTTACAATTTTTTTTATCAATAAAAAATTAATTAAAGAAAAATAAATGGGACAGGAAATGTCCCAACCCTTATAAAAAATCTAAAATATTACAACTAAAATCATCAACATAACACCCTTGAAAGATTAAGGCTTATGAGAATCTAATTATACTGCATAATTATGCAGCAATTTAAAGCTAGCCTCCCTAAAAAACAAGCCTAAAAAACAGTGATAAAAGTTTCCACCCCTCGGCTACATGAGGACCAACAAGAATTGAAGTGCTTCGGAGGAGGCTGCAAAATACCATCCAAAAACAACAAAGAATGCTTGGAGGATAACCAACCAACACCACACTTTGCAAGCACTATAAAGCAGAAAAGATTGGCTCCCTTGGCACTGTAAGCGGCTACAACTTCGATAGCCCTTTAGACATTATAATCAACAAATTATGCATAACCATACCACCAGTGATGCTATACTAAGCACCCTTCCAAGTTAAATCTGCATAAAATTGAACCCCAACATGACAGAACCAACAACGTACAAGTACCAAGCTCCTGATATAAGGTCCTATTTGACATAAAGATCACACCTCTGGACCCTCTATAAGGCTGCAGCTAGAGAAATAATCCAAACATAGCAGCAACAACCAATTACAAACCACCTAGCAAAAAGAACAGGATCAGGTGGTAATTCCCACTCCGTTTCATATGCTGCATAAGTGCTTTTACCACTAAGATATAACCACATTTCCACCGAAGTCCTTGATATAACATGGCATTTAGCAGCCACACACCCTCACAGCCTCCATCATAAACATCTTTCCACTTCATTCTTAGATAACAGACTCCAAATGTGAAGGTTTGGTTCAATACCTTTTATCTTGACCGTATTGCCATTGACTCCACCACAAGCCCACATCTTGTGCCTTTCTAGTCCACAACACAGCTATAACAGTGCAACTTTCCCTCATATACACCCTGCCTCCTCTCATATGCTAACTCAAAACAAATCCTTCTGCTGGATCTAATATGTCAGCATCATACTGCCCCACAACGCAAAACTGCTCTGACTTCCCTTACACCTTTGCTATTAACTATACTTGACACAACTAACTCTTTAGACATTGTATTGGATTTAGGTGCCATTCCGCTAATGAGTAGTTAAAGGAGCGTTGTCTATGTTTCATCCACAACCACACTTTGATTTGAGCCAAATGAAAAATTTCTTCCTCATAGACTACCCCTTGTTGGAACACTATTAGATTCCATTGTTCTCATATACACCTTACCACCGCCACCCACATACCTTTCCAAACCAAATTCTGTTTGTGGTTGATATGGCATAAGCTGAATTGTTCAAAGTGACTTTGCATATTCCTGTGTTGGACAAACAAGATTCCCACCCATCTAAGACATCGGTCCCATACTCGTTGGGCCACTATACATGCCACAAAGAGATGTTGCGCTAACTCATTAACACTGTAGCACATCACACATAATGGTGAGGTAACCATTACCCCTGTACTCAATAAACATGTTTTTGTTGGTAGTCTATCTAATAAGGCCCTCCACGCTGTTGTCAGCACATTGGGGAAAGCTTTGACCTGCCACAGTTGCTTAAACACCCAATTTGGGTTACCTCTGATGCGTTTATAGAGACACTCATATGATGACTTCACCGAGAGCATACCTGAACTGTCACCATCCCATGTCTAAGAATCCTTGGTTACCCTGCATAGGCGGACTCTGTCAACTAATCTTAGCATGTCACCTTCTTGTTCGGATTCCCACTGGAACCTAGCCCTTCTCCACTGCAACCTCCAATTCCATTCATCTTCCTCCCAAACTCCTACCTCAATCACCTTCCTTCCCTGATCCAAGGAGAGAGAGAAGACCCTAGGATATTTTACTCTAAGGGATTACTTCCCAACCAAGCATCCTCCCAGAACCTCTTTTTGTCACCTTTTCCCACCTTCCATCCAATTGCATTGTGAAACCAACTTACTTCTTCACCCTCTCCATAACTCATACATAAATCTTTCCACCACCAAGAATGGAGCTTCACACTCTTGCGGTTGCGTTCTATGTCCATACCATACTTAGAAAACAAGATTTCCTTCCACATCCCCTTTTCTTCTCCCATAAGCCTCCACTTCCATTTAGCTAGTAGGGCCCCATTGAAATTCCTGACGTTTTTTATCCCCAACCCACCCTCTCCCGTAGGCTTACACACATTCTCCCAACTCACCCACGGTATCGACCTTTTCTTCCTCCCCCAACCCCATAAGAATCTTCTTTGGATAGTGACCATTTTATCACATACCACTTGAAGAGCCTTGAAGAATGATAAATAGAAAAGTGGTAGAGATGTGAAGATCAACTTAATTAAGCATATTCTTCTAGCCAGCAACATAAATCTCCCCTTCCAAACATTAAGCTTTGTGCTTAGTCTTTCGATGATAGGTTCTCAGAACAGTTTCTTTCTAGGGTTACCACCAACTTCAAGTCCCAGATACTTAAAGGGTACCCTCATTAGGGTACAATGTAAAGTTTTCGCGCACACATCCAACACCTCTCTTCCAACATTAACTCCTACAAGCTTCGATTTATGGAAATTAATCTTCAACCCGAAGCTAGTTCATAGCACCTGAGGATGGCCTGTATAGTGAATACATTATAATAGGAGTCTTCACATAGGAACAATGTATCATTCGCAAATTGTAGGACACTAGCCTCAACCTCCTTCCTACCCACCTTGATGCCCACTAGCAGGTTGGCTTTGATCGTTTGCCTTACTAGACCAGACAGACCTTTAGCAACCACAATAAACAGAAAAGGGGCCAGGGGGTCACCTTGTCTCAACCCTCTTGTGACATTGAACTCCGATGTGGGACTACCATTAACCAAGACTGAGACATTTGCCGACTCCAGACAACCTTTAATCCACGTGATCCATCTCCTGTGAAACCCAAGCCTCTGTAGCATATTTAAGAGGAAAACCCAACTGACCGAATCATACGCTTTCTCATAGTCTACTTTCAAGCACATGCCCCTTCTTCCGCCCCTCTTTAACTCCTCAACAACCTCATTGGCCACTACAACACTATCAAGTAACCCTCTATCCTTAAAAAAAGCTGATTGGCACTCATCAATGACCGCAGGTAACACTTTCTTCATACGACAGGATAATACTTTTGATATGATTTAGCTTTTTGTCTGGCCAAAGATTCAATTTTCTTATTAACCACTCTCACTTGACCGATAAGATCCATTCTCTCCAGTCTGTCATGGTCCTTCAGATTATCTACATCATTTATAGTGTCTAGAGCTTTTATTTCCTTCAAAATTATTTTCTTCTCAGTTTCCACATGCCCAAACACATCTATATTCCATACTTTGAGATCAACCTTAAGACATTTCAGCTTGTCTTTAAACTTTGTTATGCTGTCACCGTGGGCAACATACGAAGTCCACTTAGCTCTCACCATCTCCTTGAACCCTGGCTCCAACATCCATGCGTCAATTGTCTTGAACGACTAGGGTCCCTAATCTTTTATCAAACACTTGATGACAATGGTACGATGATCCGACACCTCTCTTGGTAATATGTATTGCTTGGCCATTGGCCATTTCCGTAGCCATTCATCAGACACCAGCACTCTATCAAGTCTGCTTTTTGCTGTACCATTTGCCTTGTACCAGGTATACTTCTTTCCCACTAACGGTAACTCCTCCAGGCTATTGCACTCGATAAAATTGTTAAAGCCAATTATTTCATTCTTTTGGCTACCCCTTTCGCCTACACCTAAACATCTGCTTATGCCACATTACAAGCAAGCTCCTAGCACCTCTTAGACCTTCATTATGGATCTAACCTACATCATTATTCCCCCATATTGAGAAACACCTAGTAGCCGAAAATTCAACAGATTTGGTTTCTTGTAGACACGCCACCTCCACATACTCATTGGCTATAATGTTCCTCAAGTATCTAGCCTTAGTCCACCCCCCTCCCCGCCAGACCTCTTATATTTAGGTTCACAATAATCATAAAAAACTCCCCTAATTTCTCAACTCAAACTTCTTCATAACCTCAAGGTCTCTGGCTTCCATTCTCTCTAATTCCATAATGACTTCAGTTTCAACCCTTTGACAAGAAACCTCGAGCTGTTTTCCTACCTCCCATACTGCACTTGGATCCTTGACTTCTTCATCTTTACAACATCTACTATTACATTTAGCTATATCCCCATCAGATAAAGAATAAGAGTTTTTACTGACCCTTGATTATGTACAGCTCCCAGCGTAGATACTTCCTGCTCCTACTCGGGTCTTCCTTTGCAGCAGCGTTCTGGATTCGCCAAGCTCCCAGAGTCCCTTCCGACGCCAATGTCGCAAATTTTTACAGCACTAATTCCCCCATCTGTTTCTTCACGACCACTCTCCACTTGTACGTTATACACCCTGCCACTGCACCCTTCACTATTGGATTATGAATGGCATTTATCTCCCTTCTCACTATCACTACCGCTTTGCCTGATCGTACCCTATCCCCTCACTTTGTAATTATATTTTACGTCGACCTTTTCCGCATTACTCTGGTCACCGCTGCTATCCCCCTGGGCTCCCTTCATCAAACGTTTCGTTGCACCTTGCGCTAGGGAACATTTCACTCCCCTAGGCCCTACAGGATCCGCAAGTGTTGGGGCAAGTGTTGTCACTGAGTTGCCATTCCTTACACTGCACAGCCCAACATCCCTTCCTTGGCCTTGTACCCCTCTCTCCTGCTGGGCTACTTCACCACACCCCTCATGGCCCATGTTCTTGTTGGGCTTGATACCATTTGATGCTTCCATTGCAACGAAGAAATTGGTTAGAGTCGCTTGGACAAAGTTGATTTTGCATGCAACATTGACCAAATGTGCTACAGAAAAAGCTGACTCCCCTGCCTGTTTTTCTAGCTTTACTTTTTCCTCATTTGTGTCACCAAATTCACTTTTCTCCTAGCCAGAGGCAGCCTGCACATTCCATTCCTCAACATTCGGCATTTTTGTCTTATATGGTTTATCATCTTTCCTTCCCCCACTGCTTCCTCCAACCATCGCACCTCCCCCACACCTTGTCCGCCCTCCTCCTCCTCACTCTTCTTCGACCATTGAGTTTCCTCCATGAACGATTCTGACGAAGTGACACTGTTTGAGAATGCATAGTGATTATACGTGCACCTACACTTTCCTTCAAAGAAATTGGGTTGTTCCTCTTCAATGCATATATTATAGACATGGTCGTTGATCATCATCTCCTTGGCCACTCTGACGCAACACGACTTAAGGAGCCTCACTTGGAATTTGGCATATTCCAAGTTCTCCCATGCTTTTGTTGCCTTATTGATATCCACCAATGTAGCTACTTCATCGATAACCTTGGAAAAACAGTCTCTGTTCCACAACGATATAGGGAGCCCATAGAATCTAACCCATGTTATTTTATGCCCTGCTACAAGTGCATCTGACCATGGCTCAATAGTCTCAAAGACGCTCTCAAACCATTGCTTGTTGAGTCTGATGATAACAGAGCCAAATTATCACCCAAGTACCTCACCTTAACCATATCCATCCCTCCCCCTCCCACTATGAACTCTTCGCATAGCTAATTATAGCTTAGATCTGCTACAATGAACCCCACTGCACTATTGCGCATCCAAGGTAGGATTATTTGCTTTGTCTCAATCATGGGACCCTTCCACGCACCTTGTGAAGATTTTTTCACCGCACCCGCGTATGTTTGCTTTACGTTTAACGCTCTCCCTTCCATCTTCTCCTTCCCCTTCTTAACCCTCCATTCCTCTTTTTTATTTTCCTCCCTTTGTTCATATGTAGGGCGAGTCCTTTCTACATTGACCTTACCCACTGATTGCACCCCCTTAGCTCTGGACTGGTACTCTGGTCGCTCTTGTTCTGCCCTTCTGTAACACGGAATATTGACATATAGTTTCATCGTACCCACCCACGCTTGGTCCATCTCCCTCTCCAGCCTACTCGCATTTTTCACATCAAACAACCTTACAAAACCAAATCTCCTCCCCCACCTGTTTCGCCTACGGGATATGAAAACTTCCTTTACTCTAGCCCATCGCTAGAAGACCTTTAACATATCGAATTCACCATAATCATCTGGGAAGTTTGAGAAGAAGAATGTTGTTACACTGCTTGATGAGGGTTGTTGCCAATGATTCTCACATTTATGTGTCATGTAATTGTTTGAGATGATGTGTGAAGGCATCAGATCGAGAGAAAAATTAGCAAAAAAAGTACATATGTAATGCAAATAGTGAAGAGATATGTAATGCAATTAGTGAAGAGAGTAAGTGTAAATAAATTCGTTCTCTATATATAGTAATAATGATTCATTTTTATTGAATCAAGTGTGTTCAAGCTTTGAAGAATCCAAATCCTTAAAGTTTGATGGAAGGCTGGATGTGCTTGCTGTTGTTGAGGTGTTTTAGAATAGGATCTGGGGTAGATTATCTGTGTAAATCCACTCTTGATTGAATCCAAAGCTTAAGCATTCTCAAACCTTTTGAATTGAAAATGTTTTTCAAACTAAGTGAAAAACAACTTGTTGTTTTATCGAAACAACCGATTGTTTTATACTTCGGTGTTTTGAGAAAGGTTGAAAACTGTTTTTGATGGTTGACTTGCTGTCAAACCAAAACAACCGATTGATTCGAGCATTCAACTGATTGTTTGTTTTGGGACCATAACAAAAAACTGTTTTGTGCTTTGATTGAGCTTTAAATGATTTTATAACTGAATACGCTCCAGTTTTAAATGCTTTGACCAGTCTTTGAGAGCAATAAATAGTTTGTTCAGATTTTGTAACAAACAAGAACTGAGATTTAATCAAAGAAAAACAGATTTGAGTTTTTCACTGATTTTGATTTTGAAGAGTTGAAGATTGCTTTTGATCAAGAGGGTGTGATATAGGATTTTATCTTGTATTGATTTCAGATATTTCCTGTAACAAGTGTAATCCTTATGTACCTTTTGTAAACTCTGTGTGTGAAGCTAAGAAGTGTTGTGTGCTCTTGAGGTTGTCAAGATCAACATTCTTAGTGGTGTTTATGCTGAGCCAAAGGAAGTGTGTGTCTTGAGGGGATCAATGTCACTTCTTTGGTGGTGTTGTAAGTAATCTAGGGTTGATTGCTTAGTGGATTCCCCAGTGGTTTCTGGGAAGACTGGATGTAG
>Ga0123342_1004482_pt1 | contig 21284 bp, 6 predicted proteins | sample Turbeawhitnodule_FD_89960 | JGI IMG/M metagenome (GOLD analysis project Ga0123342, IMG submission 89960) | Root nodule microbial communities of legume samples collected from Mexico - Turtle bean Mexico white nodule | ecosystem: Host-associated > Plants > Roots > Nodule | place: Mexico: Nepantla...
AACTATTTTTTTTTTACGGACATTGTGTGTGTCTGTTTTTTTGAAAGATAGATTTTATATATATATATATATTTATATATATATATATATATATATATATATATATATATATATATTGCTTAGACAATCCTTGGTTTGGTGGATTAGACAATCTATATATATATATATATATATTCTAGTACACAATCATTTTTTGTTGGATTAAGCGATTTATATATATTGCTTAGATAGTCACTGTTTTGGTAGATTATGCAATCTATATATATTGTAGTAGACAATCCTTTTTTTTTGTTGGATTAGACAATCTTTACATTGCTTAGGCGATCCCTGTTTTGGTGGATTAGACGACCTATGTATATTGCAGTAGACGGCCCCTAGACAATCTATATATATTGTAATAGGCGATCCCTATTAAGGCATCCCTGTGCATTGCATCTTCTTCCTTTAGCTTCTTCTTTTTCTTTGTTCCCTCATGTTCTTTCGTTTTAAAAAGGAAGAACAAAAATGTTGGAACTAAGTTCAAATCACACCTTCTTCATTATAAAGACTCATAACCGATTATCAAAGACCAAAAATCTATTTTGTAAACACCTTTAATTAATTATCCAATTCAAATAATTGATTATCCCATTTTACACAATTGATTATCAACTTCGGTAAACGATTATCCAATTTAAATAATCAATTATACCATGAGTTTTTGGAAATGATAATCAATTATGCATCTCACATAATCAATTATGAATTTTTTTATTTATTTTGGTTTTGTAATTTGCATTTGCATTTATTTTATGTTTATATGGTTGTTGTGTTGTATGAAAGCCACTTTGAACATTTCATAATTCATTTTCACACCTTTTTGTGGGTTGATTGCAAGTTGTGAAGGAGAGTTTGAGGTTTAAAAAGTTTACGTCCTTGTTCAAGTTTAGCCTGTTGTTGTTGAGGTTGGGATTCCTATAATCTTACATAACCAGCATTGACATTGTAAGGAAATTTTTACTCAAATTCATGTTAAAAAAAACATGTTTAGTGGTTTGATTTTTATTTATGTCTTATTTGCAACTTCAATATTTTTTTAGAAAAAAATTAAATGCATATGTATTATTTTTTATGTATTATTGTATAAAATATGTTATTATTATTTAGATTAAATAAAAATGTAAACAATGTGTTAAATAAATTAATTTATGATATTAATGTATGGAATTTTTATTATTATTAATTTTAATTTTTAATTTAAAAATATTCTTTATTTTTATTATTATTTTTGAATTAAAAATGTTAAAAATATTTTCATGTAAATATGTGTTGTTGAATTTTAAGTATATTTATGCATTTTGTGTTGTAGGTGTTGTGAAGGATGGTATTGAATTGTGTTGTCTTTGGCTATGGTTGGTGACTTTGTTTAGATCTTCAATAGGTTGGTTCACAAACTATTAATAATATGGTTATATGTTTGACTTTAGATTTTAGCTACCTTTGAATGACAATTGAACATTTGCATTACTTAGACTAGCTTACATAAGGTTGAAGTGTGGATCTTGTCTGTAATCATAACCATTAACCCTAACTTTAACACTAAACCAAAACCTAAACCTAAACTCTTACTTTAATCATAACTCTAACCATAAACCCACCCTATACCATAACCCTACCCTTATTCCCATCCCTAAGCCTAAGCCTAACATAAACCCTCAACCCGCACCCTAATCCTAACCCTAATACAAGTTTTGTAGCCATGACTTCTTCTTCATCAAGTAAAGGACAACGAATTCGTAGGAAAAATAAAGGAAAAGTCCCAACAACTGATGGTGCTATAGAACACCGAGAAATTGAGGGCGTACAAAATCAAACATGCTTTTTTAGTCAGTGTGATTAGATGATTGAGTATGAGAAGAGGTTTTACACGAGGCTAGTGTTGACACCTAAAGTCACGAATTTTCCCTTTGCATAGTCAGGGTTTTACTTTCAACATCATTTGCACTTCCAAGGTTTGAAATCAATTTCTAATGCTGCAAGTTCTGCACTTTGAAAATCTTATGAGTGTTTTATTCCAATCTAAAGATTGGAGAAATTGGTAACCTCTATAATGAGATTAGCAAGAAGAAGAATAAAATCACACCTTTAGATTGATTGACTTTTGCTCATTTGAAGTACAAAGATTAGAAATTGACATATTCAAACATACCTAAGAATCTAAGCTACGATCATGACATGACACTTACATCCATGATCAAACCCCAAATGCACGAGCGAAATGTAAAAAATGTAGGTAGTTTGAATATTAACGACAAACTACTGCATTACCCCTTCATGCACATCTTGAGTCTGTGGGCTAACAATTTTGCTCAGTTGTTCTATGAAAACAATTTTATGTTTTGGGTCATGAAAAATAATATATTGATTAATTGGTCTCATTACATCATGCACCATATGATTAAATATCAAGACAACAACATGTCTCTTCTATATAGCATTCACCACACAGATTATGGCTTAATGCAATGTAAACTTATCCATCGATGCAATTGTGAAACTAGGGTGGTCACACTATTTTGGAAAAAAACCTTCACTAAGTTGAATATCTTTTAAGTCAATGGTGTCTAACAACATGGTAGAGATCACAACGATGATGAACAAGATGAGGAACACCCACCAATACCAGACAACTATGTTGAAGACATTGCAATTCAATCCTTAATCCATCATGATACTCTCATGTTTTCACAAATTTAGAATAATATATAGGACTTGCAACAAAGATTAAATAATTTAACGATCAATGTAAATATAAATTTTAAGATTCATCAAAAAATTAATCAGGTAGAAAAAAATTGATGAATTCTAAGACTCTTTAATAGTTGTGATCTAATTATTGTAATTTTACTGTTTTTTCCACATAATATTGTACAATGTTATGTTTAATATTAATCTGACCTTAGAATGTTTATCACAATTTTAATATATTTTATTAAATTTTACTCTATTCATAATTTATAATTATCAAAATTTATTTTTAGATATTTTTCATTCACAATGTCATATATTTTGTATATTTTCAAATGAACTCTTTAACCGTAACAAAAATAATATTTTAATCCAAATGATTTTAATGTACAAATAAATAAATTATATTTTATTTTCAATTAATTTTGATGACAAGAGCATAATTATAATTTTATCAATTAAAAAATATGAATTACACACATCACATCGTACATAAACTTTTACAATCTTTTTTCATTTTCTTTCAATTTTTTTTTTTATTTTTTCTAATTCAAATAATTTATATTTTTTCAAATTCTTCTATCTCCTCTCGCTCAAAATTATCTTCAAATCTAAACAAAGAATAAATGATAGTATACAAGTTTATTTTATTATTTGAAACTAATTGTTAAATTTGTATATTCTTAAAAATGATGGTTATTATAAGCTGGTCAATAAAATTAGTGGTTGATGGATTGTCAATTTTTATTCAAAACCGAAATAACTTTATTTTATTATTAGAACGCCTTTGGACATTCGGAAAAAGGATTAAAGTGAACGAAATTAAAAACAATTTGTTTTATATATTTTTTAACTCTCTTAATTCCTTTCTCTTTACATTTATAGTGTGGTCAAGAGATAAACATAGTTTTATAAATCTTGTCATTGATTTTATTTTCAGAAAAAAATTCTAGTTAGGAGTTTGGACTTGTTATGAAAAAAAATTATTTTGAAATTTGATTGAGATAATTGATCATTGTTATAATAATTAATTATATTAAAAATAATAATATTTGGACGTCATAGTAAAAAAAATGCTTTTATACTAGTTTGTTTTATCTGAATTGTAAAATAAAATATTTCCATGATAAGATTTAGAAAGGCACAACGTACAATTAATGGTTGGAAATCAAATTAGAAAATAAAAAAGTTAGTTAAAAATAAACATTTAACTTTTAAGAATTGATGAATTAAATATTATCATCATCTAATGATAATATCTTGAAATTTAGGCTAAAATGTATGAAAAGTAAAATCTAACTTTTAATCATAGTTTCTAAAACCTTTTTTGTTCTATCAATCAGATTATAGTATCATACTTAAAAAAAAAATTATATTCAGACGTAAGGAAAAGATATTTTTATTTATTTCATATATTAAATAAATATTCAATGAAAAATTTGATCCCATGTTCCCATTCTACATGCTATTCCATTTCACTACCGACAAACATTCAAACACAACCTAGAGTTATAAAATACTACAACTAGGGATGAATTTATTTATTTGCTACATTCTACAAGTATGAAATACTTTTAAATAATTCTACAAAATAATTTATCTTAGTTTGGCAATGAAATAGACCAAAAACCATAATTTTAGGGAAAACAAATCTAAAACATATTTAACACACATTTTATTATAAAAATCACAGCTATTAAAATTAGTTAAAAATATATTTAAAACTCAAAATTAATTTCATTCACCTTTGAAATAGACTTATCCTTAACATTATGAAAGAGGTTTGTTTTGTGGACCAAACAAAAAAGTTAGGAAAATTGTCTCTTCCTGTTTTTGTTTTTTACCCTCAAAACTCAAGTGAAACATTTTCATTCTATTTATATATCCTTCCCCTTTTGCTGTTTTAATTATGTAAAGTGCAATTTTAATTATGTGGTCTCATCATTGGTCTCTCTCTACACATAGGTGAATTTAATAAACCAATTTAGCCATTCATTTAAAAGAAACCATTAGGTTTTGTTGATTAGTTGATGCATAACTTTGTGCTAATTATTAATCTAATGATAGCTTAGATAAAGCAAGCTAGGAATATAGTTGTATTGTCATGAATAATGGAGTGGTAGTTGTCCTTTTAAATGCATTTTTTTTTTGTGTTCTTAGAAGAAAAAGAAAAGATGTGAATGGAGTTCTAAGGAACAACAACTAGGGTTTCATAGTCAAAGAAATACTCATAAGTTGTTGAGAAAAACTTTTTGTATACCAAAAGACAGCACTTATTCCCCCAACAAATAGAGGTTGAGGGTTGCCTCATCATCCAACATAATCTTTGCTCTTTTAATTCCTATCTCATCTTTTTCTTTCTCCATCAACTTCACCACTATATATTCAAAATGAATGTGAAAGAGAAAATATTGGGAAAAAATATATTGATGGGTTATTTTATCATTAGTATCATTAGATTGGTTGTTTAGTTTATATGTTGGTTTTCTTTATTATTAGGGTTTGGGTATGTTTAATCATTGTTGCCATAATGACATCATTTTGTCATAATTTGTTATATTGGAAGTTTGCCTCTAATTATTTTTTGTTGAAATAAATTAAAAAAAACACATTACATATATGTGATCATCTAAAGGTCAACCTAGATAAAGTGTTTTTGTAATGTTCAAAAAATTAACATCGTTATAAAATCGCGTTCCCTCAAGACTTTTGATTGTTCATATACATTCAATATCATGTTCTTTTTTACATCTTATTATTATATAAAATCTCACTCTATTCTAAAACCTTCTTTTATTTATAAACAAAGTGTGAATATTTTTAAAGTATGATTTTTTATCTACAATATAATATAAGAATAACCAGCAAGGAGTATGTGCTTAAACAAAATAAAATCCTTAAGTATATTGTCATAAGTTTGATTTCGGATTATATGCATGGAATTTTTTGTTGTTGAGAGATTCACTTTTGACAACATCTACATTTAAAATAATTATTTGTAAGATTTTATAATATTTTAATAATAAATTTTAAAAATAGGGAAATAAAAGTTAAACGTTAATTTTTTTAGTTAATTTTAAAATCTTTATAGTTTTTCAGAATTTTTTTTTACCTTTACTTTGTCTGTACGATATAAAAATAGTTTCTGATTGAAGAATTTTTGACATGTGATGTTTCGGGAGTTGGAAGAGTACAATTTGATTTGATTTGGACAATTGGAACTTGGTTTTGATAAATATAATTAACCCTATTTTTATTTCAAAAAAATTCTTCTACTTAATAAAAAAATTCTTCTACTTTTCTTAAGTGGATGGTTAAGTGGAGATTTTACTGGTGTAAAGTTGATTTTCCTAAAACTTATCTAAATTGATTCGATTGCATGAAAGGATTATCAAGTTATGTTTGTTTAAAACACTTCAATTCATATAATCAAAGCTAATCTTATAATTTTATAATGTTTTTTTATCGATAAAAATAAATTAATAAATATGAATGTTCTAACTCTATACCCATATGCTACGGTGTCAACGTAATCTTATGAAAAAAGTTCAAAAACCTTACAATAAAATCAAAAAACCAAATCCTCAATCCTTTACAAACTTTCTTAAATCTCTCGGCATAAAGTTAATAAAAGGATCACCATCATTCTTATCTAAACCCAATCCAAACAAGTAATATATATCTAATCAACATCACAAAGTTGTCCAAAAAATCATAACCCAACAAATCTTATATTGGAACTAGTTAACAACAATTCTCCACAACTGTATATTACCTTCCCCTATATTAATCCCATAAAGCTCAACATGACAAAGAAAGACTCCAAACAACAACGATATCTTACCTTTAAGCGTTGCTAGATTCCAAAAGCTGAGCTCAACACTTGCAACTCTAAGTGAAGAGAAAACCCCCAAAGGTGAAATTGTGAATCCAACAATTTGCATAAAACTATAAATCTAGGTTTGATAACTTGATGAAGTTAGTTTAATAGTTGAATGCGTGTGATAGGATTTAAGCACTAGTCAAAATAAGAGAATAAGGCCTTGAAAATTTGGCAGTTATCCATGTCCAAAATTTTACTTGTACCATCATGAAAATTTGTTGACCATTTGGTATATTATTGTTGAAGATGATATTGTTTCTCATGGTCCATGTATTCCACCCATTTCTATATGATGGTTATTTTGTGAATAATATGAAAGTTGAAGATATGAAAATCCCTTGAAATTGGAATGAGACTCTCAACGTGTTTTGATGTTAGGGTTGTGTAAGCATAAAAATAACACTTATGATGATTTTGTGAGGGGTATAATCCTTGTTTATGTTGAAATCTTTTGAAAAATGTTGGTTTTGGCTATTTGGCGATCTCTTAGCTTATATATCGCTCAATCATCCTATCTTTTAGGAAAAATTGAAGCGGTCTGTAATCATTAAACTTACTACTAGCCTTCATTCAAGCAACGTGTTGGTTGTTCAAACAATAAAGTGTATAACTCAAAAGATGATTTGTAGCTTGAGAGAGAGGTTGTGATGATTCTCTCTCCTTTTAAACCATATTGCTCAAATTGAAGAGGACATTCAAGCAAATAGTTGGAGGCTGAAGTGTTGTTTTAAATGCTTAAGCATGACAAAGACGATGCACACATGTCTTGAATATGTGTGTGACACGTGTCTTGGACACTTAAGTGTTGATTGAATGCTCAAGCGCAATGGCAATGGGGGGAGATTCATGAACTTCTTAGATTATTTCCATCAAGTGCTTTTTTCTCAAGCACTGACGTAAATACTCAAGCAATGAACGCTTAAGTAATAAGATGGTTACTAGAGTAAGGAGGACCCAAAGATGGTGTTGTTTTTAGGTTGCATTTCGCTTAATCAACAAGTGTATTGCTCAAGTGAAATGCTTGATAAGTACATTGTATACATATTCAATATGTATTGATGGTGTGAGCTATAAAAGGTATGATTAATTATACATGCTATGAAAATATATTATTAATTATGGGATGCGTGACATGATGTATTCATGATATACATATGCCCTTTATTGGTTGTCATTTGTGAATAGTAAATCCTAATTGAATTGGCTGATATACATGTATATGTGTTGATTTATATGTATATAAGATTTGACCTTGGTCGAGTGTCCCTAGACGAGTGATTTACATGGTTATTAAAGGGTGTTATAGGATACCTAAGGTAATATCATGCCTTGAGTGACAATAATAAATATGACACTCATTAATAGAGTTGTCTTAATTTCACCAATGATCTAGTCACATAGACATGACTTTAAGACTTTGTTTGGATTAAAGGGTGTGGGGAAGTGGAAAGTTTAGGGTTGGGGGAATGAAAGTGTGGAGAAAGTTGAGGTTGTTTGGATTGGAGTATGTTAGAGTGGATGTGTGAGGAAAATTTATTGAAATTGGTGAGTAATGTGATAGTTGTAAGAATATTATAAATTATTTTAAATAGTAAAATTTGTAAGATTACAAATTTACCCTTGTATAGAAAAGAAGAATAAATAATGATTAATCTTTTTTTTTGCATATTTTAGTTAATTAAAATATTTTAAGTTTCATTTATAAATAATTATATTTATTTTTTTTATTATTAATAACATTAATAATATTTATTATAAATAAAACAAAATAAAAATAATTAATAATAATATTATTATTTTTTAAATTATTTGATTTACATTTATTATCATTATTTCAGTTAATATTATTATTTAAAATTTTATTATTATTTTATAAATTAATTTTAAATAGTATTATTATTTTAATATTTTTATTATTAGTATTAATAATATTTTATATTTAGATTATAATTTGATGATTTTTATTAAAATTTATTATCATGTATAAAGATAAAAATGACATAATTGTATTTTGTTAGATGCTGATGTGGTTCTCTCATCTTTCTTTGCAATTTACTGAAGATGTAAACAGTACTACTTCAGACACCCACTCACTCTCATTTCTTATCAAATTAATAGATCCAAACATAACATCTTCTCACTTTCCGTCTTCGCCAACAGTAAATTGGTTGAAACAAACACACTGTAAGTGATGAGAAACCATACTTGTATTTGGCTTGGTAGCATATGCTTTGTGTCACCCTAATATTCAGAACATAGGCCACTTAGGATATGATGAAATATCTCTTATAATATACTTATTTTTTTTATATCATATAAAATAATTAATATAAAAAATAGTTCACAAAAATATGTCACTCTCACCTCTTCCTTAACTTTTGTTTTCAATATTGGGTGAATTAGAGAAGAAATAAATAAAATAAAAAAGTTAAAAAGGATGTATTATTTGGATGACCTATAAGAAGAAAAAAAATTAGAATACTTTTTAGTTGTTTGTCCATATGAAAAAGAGAGTAAAAGTAATTTTTAGGGTATATTTACTAACCCTTTTATTATATTATGTAATGAGAATTCACCAAAAGAAAATCCCATAGTTTGTAATTGTTTTTGTCTCCCTTAATTTACATAAAGAAACTCACCATTTTGATAATGTAACATGTTGCATTTGCCATTTTAAATGATGAGAAATGAAGAATAGAGACATGGAAAAGAAGAAGATATAGAAAGACATCAAAAGAGAACTACAATTGCATCTCTCTCTTGTATATTATATATAATATGAAAAAAAGAAAAGAAAAGATTGTTAGAAAAGTGTTGTCCTTGTCAAGTTGAAAACAAGAAGCATTCCCCAAAAGAGGTATATATTATTATACAGATGAAAGTTATGATGAAAGCATTAATATGGAGAATGACTAAAAATGTTATTAAAATTTGTAAAAGAAGGTGAGAAGTACTAAGGACAAGATTGGATTAGCATGTGGAGAGATGAGGTTGTGAAAGACAATATAAAAACGTTAAAGTTGTGTTCCAAAGGTTAGGACATTATGGTATAAACCGAGAGATAAAGTACTTCCATATATGGAATAAGGAATCTAATCCATGATCCCATGTGGGCCAAATCAAGCACTTCATTTTTAATTCTATCTCCTTCAAATTAGATACTCAATAACACACACATGCTCCACACACCTTCTTCTTCATCATTCATCTCAATGCCTTTGGAGAGAGAAACACACCACATGTTCAAAATAACCACATGCTTTTACCATCTTTACACTTCAACAAAAACTTCATATAATTACCATATCTAACTTTAGTTTGTGATAACTTATACAACACATTTCTCCAAATCTCTACTTTTACTAAAGATAATAATATTTTTTAATATATAAATGGATGAGATAATGATATTTTATAGTATATAAATGATTGTAAATTTTATTTAATAAATTAATTTTAAAAAATTAAGTTATACTTAAAATATACTTTCTAATATTTATTTTATTAAATTGTATTAAAAAAATAAATATTAGTTATATATTTACCAAATACCAAGTACACACTACTAAAAATTTATTAAATAAAAAATTTTAAAGATAAAAATAATTAATTATTATATTAATACATTTTAGAAACTAAAAAGTTATTGGTATATAAGTTAGTTTCTATTATTGATACATAATTTTTGAATTGGTATCTAATTAGCTCTCAAGATTAATTTGGAACTAATTAAGTAGTAGTTAAAACCTTAATAGCTAATTAAATATCAATTTAGAAACTATTTATTAATAATAAAAATTAACTTCGTACTAATAATTTTTTTGTCTCTAAAATAGTATTTAATTTAGTCAATATAATAATTAATTATGCAATAATTTTTTAATAGTGATAGTATTAATTAATAATATATATATATATATATTAATATATGATACAAATAAGTATGATTATATAAGGTCAAATTGTATGTAAATTTACATTCTAATATAATATTCAAATCCATTTTATATTTATTAGAAAATCAGTTACTGCATAAACTTAACAAATCCAATAATATTGAACCATAAGATACATTGTTAAAAAAAATAAGTCAACTGTCTACAAGAAAATCATGAAACAAAAATCAATTTTAAAAACAAAAATAATTAGTTGCTATAGTGATTAAATTAGAGACAATTTTAGAGATTAAATAAATTTTTGATTTCTAAATTAGTTTCTATTATTGTTAAATGGTTTTTAAATTGGTATATAATTAGTCACCAATGTTTTTCTACCAAATTTAGAAACTAAATAATTAATAATTAAAATCTTGATAGCTAATTAGATATTAATTTAAAAATTATTTAAAATAATAAAAACTAATTTATAAAATTTTTTTAGTTTTTAAAATAACTTTTAATTTAGTTACTTGCAACTAATTATTTTGATTTATAAAAATTAGTTTCTATATTTTGATTTTCTTATAGTAGTAAACATAATTACAAAATAAAATATATAAATAAATGATAATATTTACTTTATAAATAGTGTAAAACTGAATTAAGTATAAATCTATATTATACAATAAAGTAGTTAACTGTTTTGTACGAAAATTAATCATCAAGAACAGTGTCATGTTAAAAAATATACATAATTTATTTATTTATTTTGTATATGATTTGAGTTGAGATTATTACTTTGGTTTTCAAAAATTCATTTTACTGACATGTTTTTCAATAATTTATTCTTATAAATATGTGCATGACCCACTACCTACCCACTGAAGCACTGTCGCAATTATTGACCTATGAATAAATACCACAGTCAACATTTTAATTTTAAATAAAAAGATACCATTTAGATAACACACTTAGTACTTCTGTGGGGTCAAATTTTTGACAAAATATGTTGACCCACCTTTTTAATTTTTTTTTAAAAATATTTTAAAATTCTTGAAAAGACAATTAGTTTATAAAATGACATAACATGGAAAAAATGCCTAAAAAATATTTAAAAAATAATATTTTATTTAAAAATATTTTTTTTAATTTATGCAAAAATTATTTTTAATGATCATTAAATAAAAACTAATTTTAGAGATAAAAATTAATTAGTTACTATACTAATTAAATTAGAGATATTTTAGAATTTTTTATTTATTTCTAAATTAGTTTCTATTATTGTTAAATAATTTTTAAATTGATATCTAATTAGTTATTAAAGTTTTTACAACTAAATTTAGAATCTAAATAATTGATATTAAAACCTTGATAGCTAATTAAATATTAATTTAAAAATTATTTAAAAATAATAGAAACTAATTTAGAAACTAAATTTTTTTAATCTATAAAATAATCTCTAATTTAGTCACTATAATAACTAATTATTTTTATCTTTAAAATTGGTTTCTATTTCATAATTTTATTTCATAATTTTTTTATAGTGAATATTCAAACCATTTATCAGTATTTTAGTAGCATTTTGTTGTTTAAAAACTATAATTTACCTCTAAGCATGCAAATTAATTGGTGCAAAGCATTGACTCTATTTACTAATTGAGAGTTAAAATTTAGAATTGAATATTTGAATTTTTAGGTATATAATTGAAGTTTGATTGGTCTGAAAAATATAATTTTGATCTTAAAATAGAAAGTTTATTTATATATTATGGCTAAAGAGAAAAAAGGGGTTTTGTGAAGGAGGTGAAGTGGTGGGGGAGAAGGTATGCAAAATGTGCATTATGCAATGAAAGTTAGAGAAGATATTTTGATGAGTGGAGTGAATGGTGTGATGCAGAGAAAGAGAAAGAGAAAGAGAAAGTCACATGCAAACAAAGTCAGCCATCTTTCTGAGACCAAACCCGTTTTGAGTCAGCTCTGTCACAACTTGTTTCTCACTACTTTTTTTCTCTTACACGCGCCTTTCTTTATTCTCTTCTCTCACTCTCTCTTTGTTTTACTGAAAAATATAAATTTTTAATATATATATTCAATTATACGAGTATCTTGTATGACACCTGTAAAACATATATCTATGAAATGTCCAATTCAAAAAAGATTTGTTAAATTTTTGATAATTATAATACAGTTCTAACACAATTTAACAAAAATAAAAATTAATTTTTTTAAAATTCAAATTTTATTGTATAAATTAATATTATGATTATAAAAATAAGAAACAAATCCTTGTCAATCAGTCATGAAAACCATATTTCTGTTCCAAAAAATAATTTGGAACATACTTATGCACATAAATCTTTATTATCAATTTATATAATTCATAATTATATAATATATAAATCCGTATCACCGTGTCCTACATTTTAAAGATTTTATGTATCTTTGTATTTCGTGTCCGTGTCGTATCAGTGTCGGTATCTGTGCTACATAGATGATGAGTTGTAGTAAAAAAAATATAAAAAATCCAAATTCACTCATATACGTGCTTTTAATTTAAATTTTATTTTACTGAATCTTCTATTTATGTAGAAATAATTGTCTTGAAATATAGCAATAAGTAACATAAATATCTGCTCCTACCTAAACAAGTCAAATAAATAGTTGGTTTATCCTTTAATAAAACTTGACCCAAATTTTGAATTGTAGAGTAAATATTTTTTTTAAATGAAAACTATTGAGAATACTTTTATTGTTTTGTAAAATATTCTTAATTATATAATTTAATTAATTGAATTATGATACATTGATTATTAGTAATAAATAATTTATGATACATTAAGTATTAATTAGTTTATGATACATTAAGTATTAATTAGTTTATGATAAATTAAGTATTAATTCATTTATGATACATTAAGTATTAATTAGTTTATGATAAATTAAGTATTAATTAATTTATGATACATTAAGTATTAATTAATTTATGATACATTAACTACGAATTAATTAACTCTGCTTAACAACTTATCCATTTATTCTTTTATTACCCCAAGATATTTTAAATTTAGTGATATTTAAACGTCCAAATACTACTACTTGCTTAGGAATACTCGCCCACCTTAGCGCGTGCACACTCGCATGCTCATCTTTGTATGCGCAATATTTATCACAAATATATTTATTTTTATTACATTTTATCAATTTGTTTTTTATTTTTACTTTTTATGAAATACTATGTAATTTGCAAGTGGAATATGGTAATTAACTTTGAGTTAAGAAAACAATTGTGTAAAACATTAATTTCGAAAGTTGTCTGAGTATTCTTTTGGTGGGTTTTAATAGTCTGAAAGAAAAAAATTGAATTAAAAAATGAAAAAAATCAAATTATTTTTTATCGTAAATTATTTTTTGTTCCTATAGAAGTAGAGCTTTGTCTGTATTTTGATTTTTATAATTTTTTAATATTGTAATATTTTTTTAAAACATACTTCGTTTGGTATTTAATTTTATTTACAAATTCTTGATATTTTATAATTTCTAGATTATTATTATTATTATTATTATTATTATTATTATTATTATTGTATATATCTTGAAATAGTAACAATCGTATTTCCTTATATATAATAAACTTACAATTAAAGCTGCAAATATTAAATGAGAGTATGTTAAACTAAATATGTTATTTTATTAATAGTATTAATTTTTTTTAAATGAGAGTAAGAGTTTAGATAAGGAGGGAGTAATCTTTTAAATGTTTTAAGACATTTATTAATTAATTCTCTCTTCAATTTAAATGTAAGTCGACATGTATTAATTATTTATAACAATATTATTGAAAAAACAGTTAATTTTTTTAAAAGGTTAATATTTCAAAATAAAAAATATTATTTTACAACAAAGAAAATATTTTTAAAGAAATATATTAATATTTAAAAAATATTAATTGAAAAATTATTGCAATAAAATAAATATTTAAAAGTTGTTATCATTGTAAGAATAGAAAATTATAAACTCATTTAAATATTGAATAAAATAAGTGTTTATTTTAGAAATGAATAAATCCTTTTCACTTCTTAAATAAGCGATTATTTAGAGATGTTTATTTTTGAAAGACTTAACCAAATTTATATAACATTAACATAATCAGTAATTATAATTTTTGAAATAGAAATGTCTGAAAATAGATTAAACATTAAAAAGTATAAAAAAGTAAGGTATGAAAGAATGTGATTATGAAAGGAGGAAGAAGAAGAAAAGTAAAAAGAACAGAAAATATTCATTATTCAGTGTTATCCAGTTGAAGTCGAAAGAGAAAAGTGCTTTTCTATTGAGGTTTTGTTTGTTTTTGAAATGCAGTGAATAAGGCACATAGCTACCTAGGTAGCTCCATAGCATCATTCATTGTTCATCACCCCAACTCAACTAGGAGAGAGAAATCTAAGAACTCACCTCACTCACCCCTAGAAAATGTATGAAACTGATAAGGACTTGTGCTACTGACACACACCAAGAGAGAGAAAGAGAGACATCACTATTCATTACTCATGTTTTGTTTTTTTTCCTTTTTTTTCTCATCCTCAGTTAATGTTGTTGTGCTACTTCACTCTCTTTTTTGTACACACTCACTTCTCACTTTCACACACAATAACACACTAACACAACACACTCTCTCTCTTCTGTGCTCTTCTGTCACCCACCGCTCTTTAATTCCGCATGAAACCGTTGAACGTTTTTCAACCCTGTGCCTTCATAAGGGTCCTCCAATTTCCACCACCACTACACACACCCTTTTGAGTTTTGAATCTCTCTCCTCACAAGTTAGTACTTTCTTTTTTCCCTTTTTTTTCTCTCCATGATTTGAAGTGAAATTCATCTTGCATTCATAGCATTTTATCACCTGTGATTGTGGTGTGAAATCTGTTCTGGTTTTCAAAAAGGTTGTCGCTTTCTATGTGGTGTTTGTGACATTTTGTACTGTTTACTTGAATTCGAAACCGGGGTTAAAAATTATGTGTTTTTGAATTGAAGTAGTTGAGTGGTTGGTTCTTCATGATAAATAAGTAAAAGAATTTATTTTTGGAGTTTTGATTTTCTGGGTGTTGGCATCAAAGGGTGAGTGAGGTTAATATCCTACATGGTTATGGTCATGTGGTTGCCATGGAATTTGCTTGGCGTTTAAGGTTTTATCATGGGTTGGTGAGTGTGGACCTGTTACAGTTCACCTGGCCTTTATCTTCAATGTGAAGCCTTTTGTTGTTTCTATATAATTTGGTAAGCTGTATGTAACCTAGCTTCTCTTTTTGTCTTCTCTGTAAATTGGTCTACTACTAGAATATCTGTGTGAACTACCTTCTAGCTAGGCTTTCCACTCTTTTCATTGATCTATCTTTCTACTTTTTGGTTGTTTTCAGCTTGTCTTGTACCTTTAATTGAGTCCAGGGTCCCTTTCTCTTCCTTCATATGTATATTTTCAATAGGGTGTTAATGTGTCATCCATGAGAAACTTCATCTTTGGGAAGCCTGTGCTTCTGATTTGAAGGACATGTTATTGCTGCCAGTATAATTTAAGCACTTCTTGACAAAATTGTCATAATGATAAACTATTTCACGGTTTTCTGATCTGTGCATTTTTTTTTTCTTTCCTCCAAAATTTGTGACCATGGACTATATATGGGAACAGAGATAGGCGGAATTGAATATTGAGGGGTTTCCAGGTCTAGTAAATGCATGGATCGAGGAGACCAAATGACATTATCTGGCTCTGCATCTTACTACATGCAGAGAGGAATACCTGGTGCTGGAACTCAGTCTGAACTGCACAACTCGCCTAATATTCGACCACTGTCTAATCCTAATTTACCATTTCAATCAAGCATTGGTGGTGGTGGTACCATTGGATCTACATTACCATTGGAATCTTCAGGAATTTCATCTCCATGTGTAAATGTGAGTGTTCCTTCTGGTGCACTGGCTGTGGAATCTGTCAAAAGGAAGAGAGGAAGGCCTAGAAAATACGGGCCTGATGGATCTGTGTCGTTGGCATTGACTCCAACACCAGCAAGTCATCCTGGAGCCCTGGCACCAGGCCAGAAACGAGGTAGAGGGCGCCCACCAGGATCAGGGAAGAAACAGCAGTTGGCTTCTCTTGGTAAATCCCCATCTCAGCTTTTATTTTGTTCTGCATTTTGTGAAAGCTGAAAGTAAAGTAATGATAATTTGAAGTTGAGTTGAGATGTTGCTGCTGTCTAAATCCTTTTGATTCTAACATCTTAGTAAACTGAAGTAACAATGGCTTCTGTATTGCAGTGGATAAATTGTTATTTTCTTTCTGATTGCTAGATATGTGGATTGTGTGTGGGATGGTTGAGCTCTCAAACTTTTTGGTCTATTGAGATTACTGTGTTAGTGCAAAATCTGGATTTTGCTTTGAAACTGTTGAGAATTATTGTGAAGCTAGATTGTTTGGTTGTTGTATTACTTGCTTATTCTTACTTTTATCCAAGCACACCACATATTGTTTTCATTTTTTGAGATAACAATTGTTTATTTGTTTTTTCATGCTGGAATTAAAATATCAAATGGATTGAATCAACACTGAGTCAGCGACTTTTATATTTCCATATGGTTTGGTATAACTTGTCAATTTCTTTACACTCAAAGTTTTACTGATTACAAGATAAATGGGTTTAGCTTTCAGATGTTTTGGTTTATATGAATATTTCTTGAGTTGAACACTTGACTGTTTCTATCGTTACAGCACTTGTTTTGTTTAATATTAACAGAAATTTTAAATTTAAATTTAAATTCAAATATTATTACTAAGGTGTTTGATGCTCTAGCATTTCCTAGAATTCAAAATTACATAATTTCAATATTTTCTCCAGGGTTTTTTTTTATATATATTTTCATATTGCCATTCTGATAAAAAAACTCAGGTAAATCAACAACTTTTCTATGCCAATATAATTGGGTATAAGTTAATAAATTATTAGTATATTTGCAGACATAATTTTGTTTGTTACAAGATAGATGCAATGTTTGCAGACAGTTGAACCCTTTGGTTTATTGACATTATGGCACTAGTACAAATTATTGTAGATTTTGCAACTAAACTACTGGGAGTTTTAAATTTAACTGTTTCAGTCTTTTAGCACTAATTTGATGATTAAAATTAAATATGATATAATTATTTATTATTACTCTGATAATATATACAAGAAAGGAAATGTTTTTTTCCTCTTAGTTATAAGTGAAATGATATCAGTGTTTAAAAACTAGGCTTGAATTGGACCAGAAACTGAACTTGCATTTCATTGCACATTTACTGCAGCTGCAGCAGTCGCATGTGAAATTTGCAGTAAAATTATTGGCAAATGATAATTACATATCTCTCCTATTTAATAAAGATACCTTCAGTTGGTACTTTTTGCCAATATTTTTCTTAATTATCCTTCTAATTTATTCCCAATTTAAATTATTCTCATTGTTTTTTGAAAAAATTTCTGCTCATCCCCTTTACTCTGCCATACACCCTTTCTCTGTCACTCATCCACTTACCCCTTCTAATTTATAAGTCATACTTGTTGAAAGTATTATTCTTTGAAATAGAAAAATGCCATTTAGTACCAGTTAAATCATTTAACTCTATAGGTATTCTTGCAGTACAATATAATTTTATGACATTATTATTTAAAATTAACTAATTTAACTATTGGTCTTGATGAACTATGTTTTTTTTTCTTATATATAAAAATGAAGGTAGTATTGTTAGAGCTAATATACCTATAAATTAATTTCAACAAGTTGATTTTTTACCATGCCTAAGATAAAAGTTGTGTTTTTGGCAATAACATTACATTATTTTCAATAAGTCATGTCTTTATTGTTATTTGTGAATGATAGGCAGTTTTGGTTTATTGAGTAATGTTCCGATCTCAAGTCTGTTGATAATATCACTGTGGTCAATCACAACATTCGAGGTATTGTCCAGCTCCAAAGCTTGGATAACTTTATACCTCTCCATAACTGTTATAACTGCTGCAGAACTACTCTGTTAATTTCAAATCAATTGTTAACTTAGGAGTTTTAGTTTGATTCAAAATTGTTTGTTACTTTAGAAAACTAAGGAATACTGATAAGATTTTCCATTTTACTTTTTTATTCTACATTACAATAAAACAACACATATAAATTGATTAAAAGTTAGGGGAATGACAAGGGTATAAGTTAAATGTTCTTTTCTTTAAAAGGATCATTTTGGTTCTGTCTGTAAAGGGTGATTCATGTTTGATGTTGAGTGGTTATTGCTAGGTGCACTGATGTCTGGTTCAGCTGGGATGGGTTTCACTCCTCACATCATTACCATAGCAGTTGGAGAAGTATGCCTCTTACTTTTGAAAAGTTGTATCAATTTTACTCTAAAAATGATTTCATTTGAAACATAATGTGCTCCAAGATGATCCTTGCACTAAAAATGAAGAAATACTTGTGCCATTTCCTTCTCTGTAGGACGTTGCAACAAAAATCATGGCATTTTCTCAGCAGGGGCCTAGAGCTATATGTATTTTGTCAGCTAATGGTGCTGTGTCTACTGTGACACTTCGTCAGCCTTCAACATCAGGTGGCACTGTCACATATGAGGTTTGTAAAATGTTGTGTTTGTTTGTACATTTATGTTCAGATAGTCATAGTGCTAGAAGTGTGTTTTCTTGAAGCATTTTATTTTACTCAACCATAAGTTTTGGAGCCATCTCAAGTGGTTCATTCATCTGTATGCTTTCTTTTGTTTCTTTTTCCTAACGCTTTTTATCTTGAAGTTATTTACTTTGGTTATGTATAATTATTGATGGACTTTGGTTTCAATAGGGGCGTTTTGAGATATTGTGCCTGTCAGGCTCTTACTTGGTTGCCGACAGTGGCGGCTCCCGCAATCGAACCGGTGGATTAAGTGTTTCCCTTGCAAGCCCTGATGGTCGTGTCATAGGTGGAGGAGTTGGTGGAGTGCTTATTGCTGCAAGTCAAGTTCAGGTAAATGCATTTTATTGCTGCCATCATAATCATTCTCATGTCAAAATCAGGAACTTGTTGAATTTGGATGTTGTATTACCACAGGTGATAGTTGGAAGCTTTACATGGGGTGGATCAAAGACAAAGATAAAGAAAAAAGAACCTTCAGAAGTGGCAGAAGTTGCTATAGAGAATGATCATCAGACAGTTCATAATCCAGTTGCAGTGAATAGCATCTCCCCGAATCAAAATCTTACTCCAACTTCATCTTTAAGTCCGTGGCCAGCATCACGACCATTGGATATGCGCAATTCTCATATTGACATTGATTTAATGCGCGGGTGACAATGATTTTGCATATGGCAGTACTGAGTATATACTTCAGATTCATGGTCACTCATCTAATTTTCCTGTAGTGGTAACTCCAGCATGGAAGTACCTACAGCAGAGTAGAAGCCAACTGACTTATGGAAATTTGATAAAATGTCACCTATCTCTCTACCCATGATTGACTTTAGGGTTGCACTCAATATTTTTGTAGCTGTGAGGAATTTTAATTCGAAGATTTTTGCGTTCTTGGTTGAATATAGACTCTTGTTTATATCCTATTTGAAAGAAATTGACTTTGAGCAGATGTTTTGTGGTTTTGGGGGACAAATTGTGATATAAACTAGTGTGATTTTTGTCATTGAACTATGGTCTCGTGAAAGACAATGACAAAGGGTGCATGAAGATTTACTACTGGGAATAGGAAGTGTTGTGTCTGGGAACTGTTGGTGTTATGCTTTGGTTGATGATTCTGTGTTTTGCCTTCTCAATTCTAGTGTATCTTATTTTTGTTGCCAATGGTGAGTTACCCTGAACTTTTCCAATATACATTCTCTTTTGTAATTTGTGTGGATTAGGGAGTGAATTTGAGGAAAAAGTGTAGGAAAAGTGGAGTTGTATAGATTAAGGTAAATTGAGTGGAAAGAGAATGGAAAGATTATGAAAATTTGTGAGTAATACAATGAGTGATTGAAGTTGTATTTTTTCAATTGATAAAGAAAGCAAAATTATAAATATGTCTGTGTTAAAAAATAATTAAATAAGAAATATAATTTAATTATTTGTGTGTTTTAGTAGTTTATAATTATTTTTGAATATTCATGACACCACCTAACCACCATGAAGCGTCTATATAGAAAATGTCTACAAGGGACCGTAGAGCATCTAGAGGAAGTGTCTAGATCACATTTACGAGAGCGACTTTAGTAATAGTCGCATTTGTAAATCATGTGCTGGATTTATAAATGCGGCTATGGTCCATAGCTGCACTTGTAAATAATGGTTTTTTTAGTACAATCTGTTTAGTGCTAATCTCATATAAATTAACCTATTCAATTATATATATCCAACCAGACAAATATATATATTCAGATAAATTTAGGGAATCAAATATATATTGATCAAAATATACATTACAAACACTAATCAAATTACATATAATTCCTACACTATTGATAAACTATCCTTGAATTATAAAAATTTATGAAATATGTGGACCAAAAATGTCTCACATATGCTATGGCATCCGAAGTCATTGGTGCTTCATCCATGAAGAACTGCATTTCAAAATATGATTGACATAAATTAGTTTTAAGATACATATATGTTAAAGAATTATAAAAATAATTTAACATATCATGTTACCTCTTTCCAATCACTTTTAAGGCCTAGTCTTACAATGGTAATCATCCATTGCATAACGTAATAGCCACACTCATAGCTTCCTGGTTGTTTATTAC
>Ga0123342_1004483_pt1 | contig 21277 bp, 13 predicted proteins | sample Turbeawhitnodule_FD_89960 | JGI IMG/M metagenome (GOLD analysis project Ga0123342, IMG submission 89960) | Root nodule microbial communities of legume samples collected from Mexico - Turtle bean Mexico white nodule | ecosystem: Host-associated > Plants > Roots > Nodule | place: Mexico: Nepantla...
AAAATCATTTAATGCTCAGTCAAAGCACAAACCATTTTTCTGTTATGGTACCAAAACAAACAATCGGTTGTTTCCACGAATCAATCAGTTGTTTTGGTTTTGACAGCTCAACCATTTGAAAAACAGTTTTCAACCGTTTCTAAAAACACCTAAGTATAAGACAAAACAATCGATTGTTTTTCACTTAGTTTGAAAAACACTTTTCTTTTAAAAAGATTGAGAATGCCTATGCTTTGGATTCAATCAAGAGTGGATTACAAAACTTAATCTACCCCAAATCCTATCTAAGACAGCTCAGCAACAGCAAGCACATCCTAGCCTTCAACATCCTTCAAAGGGTTTTGGATTCTTCAAAGCTTGAACACCACTTGGTTCAACAGTTAGGGTTTTGAATTTTTGTCCTTTGAAACGTATTTCAAATTTTTCATCTGAAAGACTTTTCCTTTTTATTGTTAAACTCTCTTCTAAAACATTATCTGACACATTCTAATTTTTAGTCATTTAGGGTTTCCACCCTTTTCTGTCTATGTTCTTCATCTATGTATCCTGGCAATCTGTGTATTATTTCAGAAATTTCAAAGCAATGATTCTTTTTTTTTTCTAAACAAAAAGGCTCTTTTGCAAATGTCCGAAACTAATCTACATAAAATTTTCATTTTTTTTGCATAGTAGGGTTTTCAAATCATGCTAGGAATTTAAAAAATGTTGTACTTTATGTTTCATTTTTTTTACATATTGCTTGGACCTTGAATTGTTTAGTGTGATTGTTTATACATACATGTCTGTTCAAATGTCTTCTTTATGCAACCTGATAATTATATTTCCTACACTCTTCATGTTTTTAAAGTCAAACAACAATTTCATTAATCGCAATGCTAAAAGTATAAACATGTTCTTTTGAATCTAAAAGCAAAATTGTTTGCACGTTTTAAAGTTTCGATTTTTTTATATGCTTAATCTCTTATGTATAAAACCTGACATGCTTAATTTATTATTATTATTATTATTGATTTTTGAATGTGTTGGCATAGTTTTTTCTGATACATTTTTGTAAATGTGTTGGCATAGTTTATATGTATAACACAAATTTGTGCCAGTACAGTAATTTTGAAAAAAAAAATATTGCATACCCTTTTTTTGTTGTGTTCAGTGTCCAATTTCAGATGTAATGTGTATTATGTTAATATTAATATTTATCTACAAAATATTGACAGTTCACCTATTTTTTGTACCATTTGTAATGTTGTTTTATTTATTTATTGAGTATAATTTTATGTGCTTAACTCAAAATTCAAGTTTCAACAATGTTATCAAAATTCTTAACATACAACAATGTTATCAAAATTCTTAACATACTTGAAAGACTTCCAACACCCAAAATCATGTTTTCAATAATGTTTTCAATAATTTGACATATTTTTTTTATGTATTTATTGATTTGTTAGTTTATCAGGTAATTGACATAATTTGTTGTGACCAACTCCACATGGTTGTTTCATACAGAAACACACATTATTATTTCAAATTGTAGGTAAGCCGAAGCCCATGATAGTGTATTGGTTTGGTGATAGAAATAAAATTAACTTCGTTTTTGTACAATTCAGAATGTTTGTAGAATAAAAATTTAAATTAAATATAATGTAATTTCCATTTAATATGTAATTTGTATTTTGTTATTTCTTATTTTAATTTTAAAATTTTTGTGAATTTATTTATTGTTTATAATTTTAATTTGTTTTCTCCATAAAATTTTTGAAAGACATATTCATACTAACTTTTTGTTAATCAAATATACAAATTACATATTAAATATAAATAACATTATATTTAAATGATAACAAAGATAATGGAATTTCCATTTAATACGTAATCTTTATTTTATTATTTCTTATTTTTGTTATAATAAAATCAAACAAGTATACAAATTACATATTAAATGTAAATAATATTAGATTTACATGATAACAAAGATAATGACATTGATTTTCATTTGAGATCATTTTATGAACATGGAATAGGGAAATGAATAATTATAATTATAACTTCATAACTTAACACGAGTTATGTAAAATTATAGTTTTTCGGACTTTATATTGATTTTGCTGATGTTAAATTCTTCTTCTTTTCTTACTTTTAATTATGCCTTTCATTAGGTTTATTATTATTATTATTAGTTTTATTATTTATGTTACTACTAATATTTAAGTTTTGTGTATGAGATGTTATTATTTTCAGAAAGTATCTTAGTTAGATATTTGTTTATGTCGAATTTATAGCCTTTGTCATTTCCCTATGTTACTACTAATATTTAAGTATTATTGCCTTTGTCATTTTCCATACTTTGACATCACCGTTTTTTCATTGTTCAAGAAAAGTCCTCTAAGGTCTTAAATCTTTGGGATTTTGCGTGATCTTCATCATCAGCTTAAGAAATCAATTTTTTTTTGCTATCTTCAATAATAATAATAATAATAATAATAATAACTTATAATAACTGAAGATTTAATACAATATTAATATTATTTATATAAATTATTTTAAACTGTGTTAATATTATTATATTATTTATTATCATTACCATACAGTATCTGACATACATACATTATCTCACATTTGTCGAAGACAAGTACTTTCACGTTTCACCTCTTTATTTTTGTCATTCTGATGTTCTTCATCATCAACTTAAGAAATCATATTTCCTTTTTTTTTAATTTTCAATAATAATAATAATAATATCTTAATATTTAATACAAGATTTAATATTTAATAATTATATTTCTGATATAAATTATTTTAAATTGTGTTTTATTTATGATTTCTGATATAAATTATTGGAAACAACTTTTTATTATTGGAAACTTCATTTTCATTATTCATTCATGATGTGCAGGTAAACATATCATCAGTGTGTTTTTATATCCTGACTTCTTCCAATATGTTGGTATAAATTTAAATATGCTAAACGTTTGGTTGGAGCCATTACATAAAACAAAAATCATCTGTCTATCCACTAATATCTTATAATTTTTTAGACATTATATATTTTTATTTTACGAAATGAATACAGAAATGAATGCTCAGTCGTTGTGCTCATGTTATACACTATCATTATCTTATTTTGTATCGTTTTTTTTTCACTTAGTCACTACATGCAATGCATTATTGTAATTCGAAAAGTGTTTGTTCTATTTGTTCTTAATGAAAAATGAGAACTTTGCTCATTCTGCAGGAAAAGTTGGGTTGTAGTTCTTTTTTCGCAAACAGGTTCCTACCATACTTTTTCTTGGTGCATGCACAATGTTATGGTATGCTTCTTTTTTATGGTTGTATTTGATTAATATATCTTGAATATGTTTACGGCACTGAACTTAGCACGAAAATGGTTTCTTGATTGGAAATAGAACTTTATAAGCTGAGTTGTAGGTTTAAAAAAATTGAACCTTTCTTTGTTTTGCATAAAAGTTAAAGCACAGTTTCTTTTTTTGACAACCCATGAAAACAGACGCAATATTATAATCAGACCTGACATTGTTGTTTTTTTCTTTTTCCATATTTGTGCTTCTTGGTCGTTCGCTTCTGAGGTAAATTACACCATCCAAAAGGTCAAGGATAAATTAAAAGTCATTTTTGGAAGTATGTGAATGGTATTTCAAAAGTTCTGAACAAAACCTGACAAATGTATTATGTTTCAACTATTTTAGATATCCTCTAAAATAGTCAACCAAGCAATTCTAGTTTTTGTATGTTTGAAAATAGAAATATTAATTGATATGATAGGCGTGAATTGCTTTGGAATAACCTTTCCTGCTCTGTGCCATGCAATTTCGTACATGTGTATCTCTGCATAGCTATTCTGTCTTCCTTTTTTAATGGCACCAAAACATAGATTCAAGATTATCCAACGAAACATTATAATACTAACTTTAATTAAATGTAATAATTTTGTTTTTCTATTTTAAAGTAAAATCATCACAGTATAAATATAATAATGTTAGACATAAAATATTATTTTATTTTGCATTAGATTAATAACTTATTGGAAATTTAAAAGTATAAAAATTCTATATTTTTAGATGGAATGAATAGATTGTAAATCTTAAAGTTATATGTGATATTTTTACTATTTTTTATGTTAGTCATAGTACTGTTTTATCTTATTTGTCACTTTTAAAATAAGTAATATAAGTAATATAAGCAATATAAGAAAATATAAATAATGACTTAACTAAGTTATTTATAGAGTTGTCTTCTAACTAGCGCCAATTGAAAACACATAAATTGCACTATGAATTTCATTTTGCGCAAACTAAACATTGAGAAAAAGCTTGATTCACTTTGAAGTTCATAGGTTAAGGTTGAGCAAGCTATGGATGAAGGTGAAGACAGTTCAAAAAAGGCAACCAACAAAATTCTTCTCAGTTCTGAAAGAAATTGTAATACCAGAAGTAATATAGCAAGTACAACATACTATCCATCTATCATTATTGATTTTTATATCATTTGTAACTATATTTGTAATTTGTATATATTTGTATATTTGTATGAATCTGAATGTAAATGTAAATTCTTAATTCAAGTTCAAACAATGTTTATTTATATCTCTTAGACATTATAGTAAAATCTGAGAGAATAAATTACAGTTATGTTAGAAGCTTTACAGTTATGTTAAAAGCTAAATAATTTTGTTGTATAGGGTATTTTTACATTGTAGCACACACTAAGAGAATACAATGATAGATATATCATTGTCAACACTTGAAGTGAATATGACTGAAAAAATATAAGGTACAATAAGTGTTATCCAAATATATGTTCCCCATTTTTTTTGTGCAGTATAATAATTAACCATTCAAAGATGTAATTTTTATTATAAGTCACATTTCATATTTACCATTGAATTAATTCATTATTTTATATTGGATAAATGCAGTTGATAATATTGTGAACAAGATATCTTTATCTGAGATAAACAATGGTAAGGTTAAGTTACATAATTTTTCTTGCAACTTGTATGTTGCTGTATGGAGTATTTGTACTAATTATTTGATTTTTACGTGATGTAATCATTTTGACAGTTATGGTAGAAAAATTATTTGATTTTTACGTGATGTAAATTCTTAATTCAAATTCAAAAATGTGTATTTATATCCAATACCACTATATTAAAGAGTGAGAGAATAAATTACAAGTATATCATAAGTTGAATAATTTTTTCGCATACAATTGAATTAATTAATATATTTCATAAATATATTTTATAAATGTAGTTGATAACATCTTGAACGAAATACCCTTATCTGAGATAAAAAAAAATGGTAAGGTTAAGTTTTATATTTTCTACAAGGTGTATGTTGTTATATGGAGTATTTTGACAACGTAGCACACACTTACATAATAAGATGATAGGTATATCAGTGCCATGTGGAACATCAAAACTTCCTATGAGTGAAAATTATTCACAATTGTCACACTTGAAGTGAATATGACTCAAATCATATCAGGTACAATAATTTTTATTTAATATATTAATCTACGATTATTTTTTATGTGCAATAAGTGTGTGTAATAAACAACCAATCAAATGTCTCATATTTATATATTAATAAATTGATATATGAATGAATATTAATATTAATACTAATTGATATTAATATATTTCCATAAATGCAGCTAATAACATAGTGAACATAATACACTTATCTGAGATAAATAATGGTAATGTTAAGTTATATATTTATTTTAATTTTAATATGTCTTTTTTGTATGGATTATTTTGACAATGTAGCGCACATTAACAAAAAAAAATGACAAGTATATCAGTGGCACGCATTATATCAGACCTTTTTATGACTGAAAATTATTCACAATTGTCAATACTTGAGATGAATATGAGTCAAAACATATTAGGTACAATAAGTGTTATCCAAAGACATGTTAAAAATTGTGATTGTTGTGCAATAACTATAAGTGTTATCCAAAGACATGTTAAAAATTGTGATTGTTGTGCAATAACTGTGTGTAATAAGTAACCACTAAAATAGGTAATTTTTATTATAAGTCATATATATATGTGTGTGTGTGTGTGTGAAATTGAATTAATATTAATATATTGGATATCCTTATCTTAGATAAAAAAAAATGGTAAGGTTAAGTTATACAATTTTTTGCAAGATATATGTTGTTGTATGAAGTATTTTGACAATGTAGCACACACTTACAAGATAAAAATGACAGGTATATCCGTGTCATGTGGACCATAAGAACTTCTTATGAGTGAAAATTATTCACAATTGTCAACACTTGAGGTGAATATGACTCAAAACATATCAGGTACAATAAGTTTTATCCAACATATTATTTTGCAATTACTTTTTGTGTACAATTAGTGTGTGTAATAAACAACCATTAAAAGGTGTAATTTTTATGATAAGTCATATTTTAGATTTAACTCTATATACAAGTGAAATTGAATTAATATATTAATATAGTCATATATTTTCATTATGTAATGCTTATATTCATTGTGTTGTTTATATATTGTTTATTATTAATTAGTCATTGAAGTATTAAGTTGGTTGTTGTTTTTTTTATAAACATGGTTATGCATATATGTTTATTTTTGTTGTGTGGTTTTTAAGATTTTTAGTTATTTTTATGAATAGTATTTCATTGTATTTATATTTCATCATATTTTATTTGTATTATATTACATTTTAATTTATATGATAAAATGTGACTTCATAATTTAATACGATTTTCGCCTACAATGTTTCTGGAAGAAACTATAACTGTATACTTGGTATAATATAATAAATTATTTTTTTAATTGTAATAATTATTCTGTGAGATTTTTGCAGATTAACTTACAACATGAAGTTATAGCATGAAGTTGGTGAACAATACTTCATTTTCCTGTAAATATCTTATGGGAACATAATATTAGATAATTATTTATATAATGTAAATTTGTTCAAATTATTGTTTTCTATTGTAATGTATTTGTTATGGCAAAAAGTTATTTATTCCCTTTTACTTATAATTAATTTGTGGACTATTAACATTACAAATTTATGATAAGTTAAATTAAATTCTTTAATATGAAAAAGTATGTAAAGTTATGCTCACTATTTAGTGTAGTATATTTAATTTCATTTGCTCAATTTTATAAATTTTATATGTAAAAAAAAGAAATTAATATTTTCTTAATTATAATATTAATATTTATATATAAAATGTTATAAAATTTCCCGTGATACTAGTTTAGAACATTTTATTCCTTAAGTTCATCTATGATACAACACATAAATAAAGGTGGCACAACAACAAGAGGTGGCACTAGCAAGGAGTTGGTTTGGTCTTTGAACAACGTCATGGTAGCCCACATGGAAACTATAGGTTGCAGAAAGAAATGGACACAAATTAATTTGTGCCTAAATGAAGCCCAAAAGTTTTGGTTCACTGACCTTTGACAAATTACCAATAATTTCAAGGCTTTTACTTCCTGCACTCCTATAGATTATGCATAAAGTTTGAAATGCCCTTTTGTATTTTTTTAATTTAACCCTACTTTTCTTTCTCCTTTCTCTTTCCCCGCTTTTTATAGATTTACGCCACAGTGAAACTTTAATTGCATTATATTTTAGGTTATTATATTGTTAATGGAATCCCAATAAAAATAAAATCAAAAGTCTCTAGTGGAGGTTTGAAGCATCCTCTTTAGACTTCCATATGCAAACTTAGCCCTACAAATCAAAACAATTATGAATGGATATAACTTTCACATGATATGCGAAAAAATATATGTTGGAGAGAGTCATACTTGTTACTATTTGTGCTGAGTGCCATCACCTTTCCACCCATGCTTTAAAATTATTTTTCTTTGTAGGGAATTAACCAAAAACCACTAACATATTTATCAAATGTAGGCCATGAAGAACAAGAAACTTCAAATGTCCCAAGATAATGTTGAAATCCTTTTAAATCATCATAGTCCACCACACTTTCCCAAGCTTCCATGATTCGATTTCATGTCTCTTTTGGATGCAACAACATTTTATACTTTACTTTAACATTTTTATTAATGTGAAAGTGACAACATATTCCAAATTTCAAAAAACACAACCTTTATTGCATTCATGAGAACAATATTTCTATCACTGACTAAGACCATAAAGTATGAATCAACTCTAAAAAGTAATCCTTTAAGTCTTTCAAGGGCCCACTAAAAAACATCCAAGTTCAGCTAACACAAACAATCCTAAGTAAGGGCATCATATACTTGTTAGTTTTATAGGTACTAATCTCTCACAAATAAAATGTTAAAAGAATTTAGTAGTTTTATTGAACTAGGGTGTGTCCAAAATAAGTATGTCACCACATTTGTACCCTTATTAAACCAACATTAATGAATATACATGTCTCATGGAAGTAACACATCAATTATTGCATTTCAGTTCTATGACCTTAATCCGATCTACGATATGCATACCTTGCATTATAAACTTTCTTCATGGTGATTATATTTTTTTATTATGCTCCTTTGTTGTTAGCAAAATATTTCTAGACTTCACTGAACTCATTGTCACATCAACAAGCATTGACTTCTCATTCGTGTTAACCTACTAGCAGATGGATGTCATACTGATACAAACCAAGTAGACAAGCAGATGATCAAGGATACAAAAGACATTTCACACCTTCATTAGTATCTTAGCATACAAGACAAAGTCCTACAAAATATCAGAAGGACCTCACCAGAAGAAGAACTGACATAAACCAGAACATCAAATGTTTTTTCTTCTGGTCTTCTTACAAGAAAAAAATGTTTGTAAATAAATTGGGCTCACTTTGGGGGTCCAAATATAAGAATAAACTAGAGTATAGTGTGCTTAGTAATTTGAGTAGGGTGTGATTAGTAATTTTAGTAGGGTGTGCTTAGTAATTTGGGCTTGTGCCAAGCCCCCCTTTCATGACAAGTGCTTTTTGGTTTAGGGTTTCTTAGACCTACTTTATAGAAGGCTTTTCACAAATGACCCCCCTATCCCTATATCTTGTTCTCCAAGACACTCTCTCCTATAAATAGAGTGTCTTGTCTCATATATTTCACATATTGAATTTGAATATAGTAAAGAAACTTTGTCAGAATGTTGAGTAAGTCTTGAGTGCTATCTTTTTGTGGGTCTTATCTTAGGTATTTGTGCACTTCAAGTGGCGGCTCTTTACCACTCATCTTGGAGTCTCCCACCACTCCAAGTAGCGTGACCACCATCATCATCCATAAGCTTCCTCTATCTCTTCATCTCTTCCTTCCTTGCACCATTTCCATTCCTCTTATATTCTTGTGTTATTCTTTTCATTTTTGGTTTTTCCATCTTGTTGCTTTCTATTATATGTTTTAATTTTGCACCTCTTCATCATCATCACCATATAATTGTGTTTTCTCTTTGCTCTCTAGAAGTGAACCTTCACACTTACTTAACCACTTGGTCAAGTTCGTGTCCATTGGGGATCTTATTTAGGTTTTTACCATATTTGTAATCTCAAAACGCTTAAACAAAAGAGTAACCCATAAAATGTGTCAATCTAAAATCAACTCACATCACATACCAATGTATCTACTAAGTTGGGATTATGAGGTACAAAGTAATTTTGCAATCCATCATTCATCACCTTTTATTGGTTTCCCTCACAATCTAAAAGGATACTCACATTTCCTATTTCCACTAGCAATAACTTCTAAGTCTTTTATGTATCGTTTGTATTTACCTCCTCTCTCACAACTTAATAATATGCATGTTTTCATTCTTTATTGCTCACTTGTTGTATTAGACCTTAATATAACAATAACACAACCAAAATTGTAAGTAACTTCTCTTGCCCACTACAAGAAGTCATCTCAAGTAATAAACACCTATAAAAACATAGTACAACTTTATATTTAATTCACCAAATATTCTTGACAATTCCACAATATGTAAATATCAATGTGTTAGTATGTTTAGCTCATCTATTGTAAACACATCACTACAATTTTGTGTCCTACATTCATTATCTAATGCATTACAAGATACAATATACCCCATATCAACATCATCTACACCCGAATACATGTTAACCTCATCTGATATCCATGTATAGAAGTGTTCATCTATATTAATTTTACAAAAATGAAATTTAGTTGACAAAAAAAAACAAAAAAATATAATTTCTTATGTTTCAAAATGGTTAATCAAGAGCTCAAAATGTCTTTTGAAAAGTTCAATATGGAATTGTAAATTTGTAATACTATTTTGGAATTGTAATTTTACATTCTAGAAAAGGAATTTCAAAATACAAATTTACAATTCTAAATCGAACTTTATGAAACACAAAATTTACTATTTTATTTCAAGAATGTTAATTTTACTATTTTGGAATACGCTTTTCGGAGTAATGTCTCAACATACTCTAATGAAATCCTGAAAATATTGTGAATTACGCATTCTAGAACCCTTGTGTAATACTTCTTGAATATGCTTTTTAGAATCTACAAAATATGCTTATGGAAACACGAATCCAAAATACAATTCTCACCTCTCATACCATTCTGAAATGCACATCCACACTTTCTAGAAACACCAATCTAAAATTCAATCTTTCGTGCCAAAACACACTTTGAAAGTTTATTTCATACTCCAAATTCTGGTAACAAAATGTTCACCATCCCAACAAACAAAATGAAACAAAAACACTCTTTCATACCTTCTCTAGCTATTTCTGCCTAAGTGAGTTCAAAACAATACATTTCATACTCCAAATTCTGGTAATAGAATGTTCACCATTCCAAGGAGAAGGCCTTTTCGAATAAAACTCCCAAGGGGCAAAACAGGTATTTCCAAACTTATGAGAATGCAGGTAGAAAATTTGGAGGTGCCGGAAACTGAAGCCTAATTTCAATTCACCAGAGACTGGCTTCTAGTAATACATACTAATTGCATGTATGATAAAGAGAAATTATGTTGGAGATCCCACATCGACTAGAGATTAGAGTCTTTCATTGTATATAAGTAGGTGCAAACTAACCTCATGAGCCGGTTTTATGAGGTTGAGTTAGGCTTAAAGTCCACTTCGTAATAAATTACGCTTTCTCCTTGTTAATCGAAACCATCCTTTTTCAAATTTATTGACTCCTACTCCGCACGCACTAATAGAAGGAAGGCAAGATCCATAAACTTACCCAGAAAACGATCCAAAAAAGTTATGTATATGTTTAATGATAACTGTATATAATGGGGGTGCCAAAACCAATTGATTCCTGGTGGGCGCAGGAGAGAAGCTTAGATAAGTATCTTCTCATTTTTCACTTAATATTTACTTCAGATACTGGGTTTCAAAACATGTTAGAAAAATAAGTTCCTACTTTTATTTTCTTTAGTTTTCCAAAGAAAGTCCTGATATACCTAAGGGCAAATAAGAAAATTGAATATTAAAAATCAAATTTACAAGGGAGGGGAGGAATGGATAGCGTGGTGCACTGATAGAAATGGTTTACGGTGGAACAATTTTATGTACCGTAACATTTATTTCATCCACATGATAATACCATGTGCCTTTTGCACTATATTTTTTCTTTCCAAATCTCCGACCGCCTCCTACTCATCCAGGAACAAAAGCTGAAAAAATACAGGATTAAAAGATTTTGAAATATTCATTGCTCCCTTCCATGAACCATGATTTGGTGCAGGTGAGACGCGGCTACTGTTGAATTCCAAGTTTTTGTTTTTATTCGAAGATCTGCTGTCCACTTGTTTCAAAGATTCTTTGAAGACTACCTGGCAAGTTGATTATGAGATATGGAATCCAATTTGTCATCCTTATTTATATACTCAAGTGACCCTTGATTAACACCTCTTCTGCTCATAGAAGATGAGATGAAGAATCAGTTTCGTTAGTTTTTCTTATTTTATTAAAACAATTATCACAGACACATACCCCCTTGCTGATAAAGAAACACCACCCACTATGGTTTCGCATTTGGTTGCTTCTTCAGGTTCGGCCTCGAGCTTAGTGCACCACTACTTTAATTGCTCGAACTCCGTTGATTTTGGTTACTTACTCCTCCGAGTCTTGTTGCCACCTCGGAGGCTCCGGCAAGGACTAGACCCAATTGGTCGTGGAGAAGAGAATCATATTCTGTCCTCCGCCATGTTTACGGATCAGACCGGTTTACAATGACAATGGGAGATTGGTTGGATTTGATGTTGGAATGCGATAGCCCCATGAGCTGCAAGATCTCCAGGAAAAAAACTTTTCTGATGTCGAGACTAGACATATTACTTGTAGATAGGATGAATCTCAAGGTATATAAAAATGTTTCATGATAACCACTTATACCACTGGTTCATCCTAGCAATTGGCTATATATATGAATACACACACATCCATACAGATATACGAACAAAATATAACGTATAAGAAGCAACAGGCCCAATTTCTTGACACTTAAAGAAGTTCATATGCAACACAACAAAATTTAACTAGAAAACTGTATTTTAACACTAGTCTAATGTGACTCCAGTTTCCTTCCAAGTTGAAAATTAAAGTATCTCTTACAATGAAATAAAATCCTGCTCACAACACGAGTGAATGAAAATCCCGCGTTTGTGCTACTTTAGAAGTAGACCAGCTTGCAAAGTAATATACAAGCTTGCATTCCTGTATGTCTAAAATAAAACTGTTCATGTATATATAATAATTTCTCACCCTAAAAACAAAATGCATGTTAGTACATTTCTACAAAACAGAGAACACATTCCTGCTTGATGAAGTATTCAAGTCAGCTTGCAGCCTTTGCAACCTTTCTTTGCTCGATTTGTCCAGTTAAAGGGCACTGCATCTCAGTCCAACTTACTGGAACCATGGTTGCACCTAAACAGTAAAAATGTACAACACATTGAGGCACATATTGATTCAATCAAGTATTTTCTAGGTAAAGAAAAATTGATATGTAAAACAATATTCCACGAAGTACAGTCGCATAAGATCATAGGCTTAAACGAAACAATCCATTTCAATTTGCAAAGCATTGATTTAAATCCCTACCTGATAGATGCTCAACCCATGCACGTGTACCATTTACAATGTAATTAATAGATTTTACTACAGTGCTTGCCAATAATAAGATGAACCAGCAAGAAGGGCGTAAAACATGCTAAAATAATTGATCAGAAAATGAATTAAAAGCTAGACTTCAAGCTGTGTTCACCACACTAAAGTTGAAGTAGAATCTAACATTCTATTTTTAATATCATCTCTAGTAGTGTCCTTTTATTCATAGATAAAGATTCCAGCTAAAATCATCACAAGTCAGCAATAACAAGGTCAAGTCTGCCACATCACTAAACTACTCCCACATACTCAAATGATAATTTTTGCTGTGTTTAACAGTTTATTACTAACTGACAAATTAATGCAATTGTAGGGAACATTCAAAGAATCAAATTATTCTCATAAAATTTAAATATGCATTTACTCCCTTGGGCTTCAGCAATAACTGACCTATCCTCATAGATAATAGATAACATTCCACAGAGTAGTCAATGACCGAGAAATTTAAATATGTATCGGACTTAGAGGACCTTCCGTCAAACCCAAATGCACTTCCACTGTTCTTATTGCACCCCTTCCTAAGGAGAAGGGTACAGAGAGAAACTAAAGTCCCTAAATAGACCTAAAATGGAGAACAAACAGATATATGCCACAGAATAAACCGGACTTGAGCTATACACAACAAACTAAATAAGCAAGCAGTCACACAAGTCACTAACATAGAAAGGAATTAGCAACAAACTACAACCACAACCACTTATGATGGTTCAATTCCCAAAATCTGAACCAAATCTCACCAGCAATGCTTTCCGCAGAAACAACACCAAGTTCATTCTTTGCAGTAGACAGAAAGTACGCCCGTGCATCTCCAAGAGAAAGCTAACAAAAACAGATTTTGTTAAGGTGCTATTGAAGTAGGAATAAATTAATTCAAAAACATTATGGAAAATTCAAATGAACTTATCAAAACTCTTAAAAGAAAGTAAATACCACAAGAGCTTTAACAATATCACCAGGATGAAAAGACAAGTGCATGTCTACTTTATCAATTTCAGTAGCTCTAACATCTTGCTGTCTGTTTTAAACACAACTCTCATCTTATCAGAATCCCCAAAGTCCAACAAAACAAAATTCAAGACATAAGATAACAATACATGTAAGTTCAACCGAAAGTTGAAGAAACTCTAAGCATACGATATCTACAATAGATGACTAAAATTCCTCCAATCCTTTTTTTCCGTCTTCTTTTTTCTCGTAATTCCTAAGTCGCTCCCTCTAAAGCTACAAAAGATAACTTAGAGGGTGTAAGAATAGCATACCTGATAATGCCAGTAAATTTTTCTCGAACACACTTAGATCCAACACACATAATATCAGCTGAAGCGGACCGAGCCATCACTTTAGTGACCTATGAAAGCAAAAGACAGGCAGTTGAAAACAGAGAGCGTAATGAAAAGTGTATTAGATTAGAAGACACATAGCCGTAGCCATAGATATATATTTACCCGAACAATGACAACAGATCCAGGTTGTGGAACAGGTCCATGCGCCTTGTGACCAGTTACTTCAACAGTCGGCCTCTGCATGTTACAAATAATCATTATCAGAAACAATACAGCACTATAATTTAAGCTCAACATCAAATTAAACTAACAAGAAAAGCAGATATAGGTTGTTTGGTGGATTGATTACAGCATGGAATGAAAAATGGAAAACGAAACCCTACCTTGTCAGGAGAGTCCGGCGGCGGAGGGATGGTGTGGCGGAAGCCGGTTAGGGAGGCGTAAACGGTGTTGTTGTGAAGCGCCGCGTATGCTCCTCTCCCAGCTTTGACATCGCTGCTTCTTCCCAACACTTCTCCCGGTGTTACCATTACTGCTTCTTTCTCTTCTTCCATTGCGGCTCCCAACCCTTCCACTTCGTTTTGGGCTTAGCCGCTACAAATTCATCACTTCTTGGACCGGCTCTCCGATAAATATAAACACATTGTTTTACTGTGAACTCCTATTACTTCTTCTTTTTATTACATTAAAATAATACACTTTTAAAAATTGTAAATATTTTTAAAAAAATATACGTAATGATTATTTGTAAATGTAGTTATTTTTAATAAAAAAATTATATAAATACATATTTTATTAATTAATAAAATTATTTTAATTTATTAAAAATAAAAAATAATGTAATTACAAAAATATATATCACTTTATATAATATAGATAATTATAATAATGAAAAAATTATTATATTTCATTATTTTATTTTATTTTAATAAATTTGTGGCACAATACATCCTTATAATTTAAAATGCAAAGGTAGATAAATATAAAAAAATTCGATGAATAAATGTTTCATCTATCCACCCTATGAACAATCATAATATTTGATACACTATTCCATGCCCAGGTCCAGAGCGACGAAAGAAACCAATCAAATAATCGCTCATTTATGTAAGTTTTGGACAACTCCTAGAATCGCTCTATGAACATTCGTTACACTCGATTTAAGGACAACTAATGGTTTATGCCCAATTATTGTCAGTTCAAGGACAATCTGTATGTTAGGTATGATGTCCTAACGAATGAGAAATAAAATGGCCCATTTAAATTGGACTCGTTTTAAACCTAATCCACCGATAAACATGGAGAAAAGAAGGATCAAGTTCAGTTATTAGTTTTCAATTTGATTTTCAGCTCATAAGGGTCAGTAAAACCCTTTTCCCCTAAAAATTCGTATCAGTTATGAGGATCACGAAATGTTGAGATATTCTTGTTGATCATGGGAGCTTTGATGTTTCAAATCCAAGATGAAACTTGAAGCCCTGTTGCTTTTGGTTTGGGTTTAGATTAGAGTGCTTAGAATCCATGTAAAGACCAGTTCTTATCACTTGCATAAAGCTTGCTCAATCTGTTTTAAAAAGCAAAGTGTTTTTCTAAGCAAAGGGAAAAACAACCGGTTGAATTATCGAAATAATCGGTTGTTTGTCACTTAGCTAGCTTATAGGTTTTAAAACTGTTTTTGACTTGGTTATGTAACTGCCTAACCAGTTCAACTGGTTTAATCGTGGTTTTAATCGGTTGATTGTGTGTTTTCATAACAGTTTTTTGAAAACCTGTTTTAACTGTTTTGAATGTGATCAAAATTGTTTTGGCTCATTAATGCTGACTTGAACGACTAGTTTTCAAGTACTATAAATAGAGCTTTTCTTGCAAAACAATATACAAGTTTTATACAGTTTGAAATAGAGATTGAGATTAGTTTTTGAAAGAAGTTTTCAAAAGGTTATGCGAAACAGCACAGAAATTCAACCGATTGATTTTGCGAAACAACCGATTGAAAATTTGCAACAGAGTGATATGCCAAAGGAATGGATGATTCCAAGAGATCTGTCTGTTGATAACATCATTGGTCAGATCAACAAAGGTGTGTCTACCAGAAGGAGTGTGGCAAACTACTGCAACCATACAACTTTTGTCTCCAAGATTGAACCTAAGTTAATCAATGATGCACTCAAAGATGAGCACTGGACAACAACGATGCATGAGGAGCTCAACCAATTTGTGAGAAATGATGTGTGGTTCCTTGTCCCTAAAACAACTCAAATGAATGTCATAGGTACAAAATGGGTTTTCAGGAACAAGTCGGATGACTCAGGTGTTATCACGAGGAACAAGGCAAGGCTTGTTGCCAAAGGTTACAACCAAGAAGAAGGGATTGATTATGATGAGACCTTCACACTAGTAGCAAGGTTAGAAGCGGTAAGACTTTTATTAGCTTTTGCTTGCATGAATGGGTTCAAACTTTTTCAGATGGATGTGAAGAGCGCTTTCCTAAATGGGATTGTGAATGAAGAGATTTATGTCTCACAACCACCTGGATTTGAAGATCATCAATATCCCAATCATGTGTACAAGTTGAAGAAAGTCTTGTATGGCCTTAAGCAAGCTCCAAGGGAATGGTATGAAAGGGTAAGTTGTTTTCTTTTATCTCATCAATATGAAAGAGGGAAGATTGATAAAACTCTTTTCATTAAGAAATCTGATTCTGCTGTAATCTTAGTTCAAATATATGTGGACGACATTATATTTGGATCTTCTAATGAAAAATTGTGTGAAGAATTTGAGATGTCTATGATGGGGGAACTTTCCTTCTTCCTTGGGCTGCAAATCAAGCAATCCAAAGAAGGCATCTATGTGTGTCAATCCAAGTACTGCAATGACATACTCAAGAAGTTTGAAATGGAGAGTTGTAAAGCTGCAACAACTCATATGTCAACAAATTGTTACTTAAGTGCGGATGAAGCTAGACTAGAAGTTGATCAAACTAAATACATGGGGTTAATAGCTTCTCTACTTTACCTTACTGCGAATAGACCTGATATTATGTTTGTTGTTTGCCTCTGTTGAAGATTCCAATCATGTCCTAAGGAATCTCATCTCAAAGCTGCCAAAAGGATCCTAAAGTATCTCAAAGGAACAACATCTGTGGGCTTATGGTATCCTTCTCATTCTCCTATACATCTAGTAGGATACTTTGACTCTGATTTTGCAGGTTGTAAACTAGATAGGAAGAGCACAAGTGGAACATGCCATCTGCTTGGATCAAGCCTCATATCATGGCACAGTAAAAAGCAAGCGTGTGTAGCTTTATCAACAACTAAAGCTGAATATATAGCTGCAGGAAGCTGTTGTGCACAAATTCTATGGATCAAACAATAGCTTGAAGACTTTGGATTAAAGATAAGCAAGGTTTCTTTATTGTGTGACAACACAAGTGCCATAAATTTGACAAAAAATTAGGTTCAACACTCTAGGACCAAGCATATTGAGATTAGGCATCACTTCATTCGTGACCATGTCAGCAACAAAGATTTTGAGATTCAGTTTGTTTCCACAGAAAGTCAGCTTGCAGACATTTTCACAAAGCCCTTATGCAAGGGCATGTTCTGTTCTCTAAGGAATGAGTTGAGAATAATTGATATGCATGCTTTATCTTATGGTTTTTAATCTTTCCTTTTGTCTATTTGATAAGACAAATAGGGGGAAAAGTATTGGGTTCTGTAATGTTCTTATTACCTGCACTTATTACAACTTTGAACATTGTTGTTATAACTGTTTAACTAGTTTAAATTTGAAATTTTTACAAATGATAAAACTCTGATACAAAATTTAAACCAGTTATTCCTGCAAAATAACCGATTGTTTATTTGTGTTTGCACTTTTGTATGTTGACTGGTCTCTCACATTGATTTGGTTGGTGTCCTCTTTGGAAATCACCTAGTGGGAACTAGTTCCTGGTGCCTTGTTGAATGTAATAGATTATACTGTGTTTCTATGTTTGCTTATGAATGCAGGTTATACGGATTCTAAACAAGAACATTCCAAAAAGCATCCCAAGGATATGTCTCCATCAAATAGGGGGGGATTGTTGAGCATGGGAGCTTTGATGTTTCAAATCCAAGATGAAGCTTGAAGCCTTGCTGCTTTTGGTTTGGGTTTAGATTAGAGTGTTTAGAATCCATGTAAAGATCAATTCTTATCACTTGCACAAAGCTTGCCCAATTTGGTTTAAAAAGCAAAGTGTTTTTCTAAGCAAAGGGAAAAACAACCGGTTGAATTATCGAAATAATCAGTTGTTTGTCACTTAGCTAGCTTGGAGGTTTTAAAACTGTTTTTGACTTGGTTATGTAACTGCCTAACCAATTCAACCGGTTAAACTGTGGTTTCAACCGGTTGATTGTGTGTTTTCATAACAATTTTTTGAAAACCTGTTTTAACTGTTTTGAATGTGATCAAAACTGTTTTGGCTCATTAATGCTGACTTGAATGACTAGTTTTTAAGTACTATAAATAGAGCCTTTCTTTCAAAACAATATACAAGTTTTACACAGTTTGAAATAGAGATTGAAATTTGTTTTCGAAAGAAGTTTTCAAAAGGTTTGCAAGATTACTGTTAAGCTTTGCACTGGTACAAGATCTGATCATAGGGCTTCCTGGTTTGTGTAATCTCAGGTGTTTTCTAATTCTTTCAAGATTCTTGTAATTGTACTTTCATAAATTGTAAGTGTGTGTGAAATCCTGCAAAGTTAGAGGTTGTTCTGACTTGAGGTGTGTGGTGTTGCAAAGAGGGTGAATGAGTCTTATGGTTTTCAAGGTCACCTCTTTGTGGTGTGTTGGTGTAATCTGGAATTGATTACTAGTGGAACTCAGAGGTTGTTCTGAGAATTGGATGTAGCTCAAGGTTGAGTGTACCAGTATAAAATTCGCTATGTAAATCTCTCTATCTCTAACTCCTTATAACTGTTTGTGTTAATTATGTTTCTGCTGCTGGTATAAACAACCGATTAAAACACAATTTCAATCGGTTAAAATTCTGAAAACAGTTTTTGTATCATTAGTTGATTGCTTTCCTTAATTGTTTATTTGTGATTGTTTGATAAAGGTTCATTCTTAAACAATCTTTGCGAAATTTTTTGACAAACAATTCACCCCCTCTTGTTTAAGCCATCAATTCTTACAATTCTCTTGAAAAGTTAAGGGCTATTTCACGTGCATTAAACGTTTATTCCTAAAAAAAAGGCCCAAGAGAAAATTCTTGGATAATAGGGAACGAATGAGAATTAGAATGTGAGTTCCTTTTAGTTGACTGAATAGTAAGTAAAATTAAGATAATTTAGTAAATTAGAGAGCACTATGATTGATGTGGAAAGGAATTATTTCTTAATTTGATCTCCAACTACAACAATTGGCAACTACCGTGGAACCTTGGTGAAACTTTCCCCAACCCCACATAAAGAGTCTTTCCACACCATTCAAACATGAAAAACCCATGACCACCACAGCTAAATCAACCCATATCTAATGGCAACTCCGATCCCACCTTGCAACAGATATTGATTACCATGAAAGAGTTATAATGGGAAAACCTCAAAGCAAACAACGAGCAAATGGCGCACAAGTGAAGAGTAATCGTATACGGGAAAAAGGCGCAAAAAGAACGAGAGCAACTACAAGAAGAAGCTGGAGAGTCTCGTCAGCTAATGAACGACGCAATGTAGGGTCATGAAGAACTGCAGAAGGCCAACGACAAACTTCGACACACCTTGAATGACCCTGCATCACAAAGGGAGCTAGTGTTGATCCGATTAGAAAATGTGCAAATAGACCTACAACCATTCATTAAGGCCATAATGGACGAACTTGTTCCTATCGCATTACATGGTCCCAAAGATCACCCTCTTTTAGGTTTAGGGGATCCTGAGTCCCACCTTAAAGCTTTTCGGGCTCAGATGTTGATCTTGGGTGGGTCAAACTTAGTAAGATTGATACAAACCAAAGCAACCAGTAGATGACTAAGGACACATCAAGCACCTCATAAAAAGGTTTGTCATCTCAGTATACAAACCAGAATATCAGAAGTTCTTCCTTCTGATCTTTTCCACAAGAGAAAAGTTATGTAAGTAAATTGTGCTCACTTTAGGGGTCCAGATATCAAAGAAAGGCTAGAATAAGGTGCCTTTAGCATAATAGGGGGGTGTGGGTAGCATTTTAACTTGTTTCTAGCCCTTTTGGAAGGCATTTTGACCTGGTGTGTAGAAGGACAAGCGTAGGATGCGGGTTTGACTTAGTCAAACCCTAAGGCTGCCCATTTTTTCCCTTTTCCCATCCTACCTCTTTAGATTGTTCTCCAAGTGATGGATTTGTGTCTTCTTCTTTGCGGTTTTTGAGTGAATTTGCGGAAGCTCCATGGATTGATGGTGGAACAAGATCCTCCTAAGAGTGATGGTGATCTTGAAGGTGCATGAGAAGTAGGAGATTGAGAGTGGTGAGGCCAACTCTCTTTGGAAGGTGAAAGTTTCGGAAGATTAAAAGCCTAATCCTAAGAAGTTTTAGGCAAAGAGTGAAAATGGCACAAAATTGGCAACATTTCACTAATGAATTAATCTTGTCAAAACATGAGGTAGGCTCCTCCTTTTATAGCCAAGGAGGACTGGAAATGAAAAGACAAATTGGTAGGAAATTCAAATCCTGATGAAATGAAAGTTGGCGCCTAATGGTAGCTCACATGCCAAGTGTGACAAGGTGTGTCTCATGTGATGCCATTAGGTCTAAATGACCGGCCTTAGTTAGATTAGGTGTTTCTAGAAACCCTAATCTAACTTAGGTTGGTTTTTAGAAGCAAAAATTCAACC
>Ga0123342_1004484_pt1 | contig 21272 bp, 9 predicted proteins | sample Turbeawhitnodule_FD_89960 | JGI IMG/M metagenome (GOLD analysis project Ga0123342, IMG submission 89960) | Root nodule microbial communities of legume samples collected from Mexico - Turtle bean Mexico white nodule | ecosystem: Host-associated > Plants > Roots > Nodule | place: Mexico: Nepantla...
GCCATACAAAGGTTGGGGACCATAAAAAACCCAAATTTTAAATCTACACAAAATAAAAAAAGAGATCCTGGTCAAATGGTGGCATGTGGGGGGGGGAATGGGAAGGTTTTTAAAATCACAAACTCTTTTTTTTTTTTTTTTTTTTCGTTGTTTCTTTTGTTGCTTAAAATCTCATTTGCCTGTCAATTACATTTCTTTTCTTGATTTGTCTTTTTTGGAAAGATTATTGTTCTTTACCCATCTGACGTGTTTGTATGTGACCCACTGCGCACTCACCGGGAAAGTAAGCCATTTTGAGGGTAAATTGCACCTTTGTAAGTGAAGTGAACCCTACTCTCACCCCTCCAACTCTCCCCCCTCTCTCTTTCATACCCTCCTCTCCTCTCTATAAAGCTGGTAGATTCATATTATAAATGGTAGAGTGGTCCACGATAACTTTGTATGGGCATGGTTATTTCTCACTTCTCACTTCTCACTCACTCACTCACTCACTTCTCACCCTCCTTTACTTTCCTTTGCTAAATCCTCCTACCTTCCCTATATCTCCACTACCCCCCCACCCTTTTTCTCATTATAACTTTTGCTGCTTCCACCACTACTCAACTCATCGCCTTCATGGGGTGTGAGATCTCACCATGCTTTTCCTCTCTCAAGTCCTGGTCATGCTTTTCCACAGCTTTCTTGAACTTCTTCTGCATCTTATATCTCTCCGCCTCCAGGATTTTAAGCCCTAGAAGCTCAAGAAAGCTGTGGGAGAATATGGCAATTCAGGCCTTTCCTTTCGTAATTCTCCCCTCTTCCCAGATTCAAAGGACAAGGTGAACCCATCTCCCTCTTCAATTCTCTCATCCTTATCGTTTCATCCACGGTAACTCTCACAACCACTCTCTTTCTTCTTAATTATGTTCTACCCAGGGTGTATGTCATTTTTATCTGATCTCTTTCTCCGCACCACTTTTCACTCTCATCTGCTTAATACTCTCTTAATCTACACATTTTATAGCTTTCTTATGTGTAATATTCACTTTACCTGCTTTTATACATACTTCTGTAACTTGATCCGGTCAAATTGTTTTCTCGCTGTTCAATTTCTTTTACTGAAAGAATCGGAAAATGCTCACTTTATCCGAATTTACCGCTCCTGTTTTCTGTGACAAAATGGGTAGCTTCTTTTTCTCTTGGGTCATGGATGAACAATGACAATGTGGGGTTTCTTTAATTACCCTCGGATGATAGGGTTGAAAAGCAAAAAATTATATATATTTTAAATCTGATGCTGCTACACGTTTGAGCCATGCAAGGTGAGGGGCAGTAGAAAATTAAAATTTTTAGATAAAATGAAAAGAAGAAAAAATTAATGTTTCCTAGTTGTCTGTGGAATTAGGTGAAGTTTCTGATTAACTAATTTACCTCTAAAAATCTGATTCATTCAATCAAATGGTGAAAAAAAAAGGTAATGGTTGCAGAGAAGATTCCCCACCTTTCCTTTTTATCATTAATGATGATAGTTCTTCCTGTTGCCCTTTTAGTTTAGTGAATCCACATCTTCTCCTACATTTCTGTGAAAAAGGTTAACCTTTGTCACTACGTGACATCATTTTTTTAACCACTCCTCTCTCCTGACATCATTTGGCCTATTGATTTCCAATCCCCTCTCTTTCTCTCTCTCTCTCTATCGTTTTCTCTTTCACCCTCCTCTGGCTGGCTGTCTCTTTCTCTCTACAAACCCAAGTTGGTGCTGAAATCTTGGGTAATTTATTAATTTAATTAAACCAAATTTATCCCAGTTACAGTTTTACAAGCTCACATGACATGGTCACAAAACTTTGTCTAGATCGCTGTCTATGTTGCAGACTGCATTTTTGCAAAGAGCTAAAGCGACCCAATTTAGCATACGAATCTGAAAATCAATTGAATTTTCACCCAAATAAGCTTATGGGCATGGCAGAATCTAGGTGTGTAATTGTTAGCCTAGAGAGAGGAATTAATTATAGTATTGCTATTGTGTAAGATAAAACGGAGAACCTTTACCAAATATAAGGCACATGTTTTCATACACTTGGAACGTTTAGCTTAAGGGAATGCCACAAGTTGTGCACAGAAGTAGGACCACCAAAAATCAGATTAATTCAGAGAAACACGGACGCATGGCCTTTCTGTGCATCTTTGTATAAAATGGATATCATACGTATATTCATCATCAAGAGTTACCTATTTCTCTCTATATTTGCTCCGTTTTCTTTTTATTTTTTCACTGCGTTCAGGGAAATAGTGAAAATTTTGAACACGGGAACACGAAACCCATTGAGTATACCATGATACAGATTTGTGAATTGTGACACGACATCGTGTGAGTTAGCAGAGACACAGCTACAACTGATCATGGATGCACAGTGAAGCCTTCAATGACATGAACTGAATCCCCAGTTAAATTTCCTAGTACGGAATTATTCGTGTTTTTAGAGGCTACTATTTTATATATATATATATATTAGAAGGAAGAAAGATAGATGTGGTATTTTACTTTATTTATTTTTCTTATGTATGAAGGTAAACAGGAACGTGTCAGTTGCCATGCAGTGTAACTTGTTACTCTTTGTTTCGGTGCTGCTACAAGTTCTTAATATGTTAACCTAAATTCCACTTAAGAAAATTTAAATTATTAGCAATGGCATTGGGCCTCTAGCTTTGATGGCAAGGTTTCCCCACCATTTCCCACCTCAACAAAGGTATATATGGGAATGTTCGGATTCATGCACCTAACAAAATATTATTGTAATTAAAAGCCCAAAAAAATGGTTTTCCCTTTTGCTGTTCAACAAAAATATCTGTTTACCCAATGATTTGTCGTTTATGAGAAATTAGAAAGACATTCTGCTAGGCACAAACATTTTTTAAACACCACAGATTCTCTTTTTTCAACAATAAAGAACTTCACATGCTTATTCATGGTATTCTCCCACTTAAAGCTTGCATATATAGGTTATCTTATTCCACTCACACAAACAAAGAACAAAAGTATGTTAGATTTTGAATTTTAATTTTTTTATCATCACATGACCAATGTGCTTACACACAAATTATCTCTATCTTTATTAATTTTCTCAGCCAGAACCTTTTCTTACTATACGAAGCAATTAGGATTTGCCACCTGTTTAATTTATACTTTATTAATACCACATTACTCAACAAATTTAAGAATAATGTTATAAAACTAATCTCATTATATTTTTGTACATTTGAAATTCCACCCTACTTATTCAAAGCTCTTCTAATTTTGTTTACATTCTATATTTGTGCTGTGTTTACATTGTTATCAATGGGTGTAAGAATTTTATGATTTGTATTTGGTGTGAATGTAGTACTTTTTATTCATTGTGTAGACAGTTACTTGATAGATTTGGAGCTAGAAAGGTGTTGCGATGCAAAATGGGAGACGGATTTTTGAATATTTTGTGTAGGGGTTGGAATATTCCTGAAATATTCTAAATTTATTTAATTTATTTATTGTTAAGAAAAAAATTAAAATAAATTTATTGAAAGACATTATTTTTTTTAAGAAAAATAGGAAGTGGGAGGAAGACAAAAATGATACTACAAATTTTTATAATATTAATTGGCACTCACAAAACTTCCCCTCCCCTCCATCTCAAAATGGCATTTAATGGGGAAAGAAGAGATCTCTTGCTTATTTTTTTTCATTCTAACTTTTTAAAAATTAATACCAAATATTAAAAAAGATAAACATCTATGGCAACAATAATAAAGTAGAATTTTTTTTTCAGGTCAAAATGAATTTTTTAAATTAGTGTTGGAATTTTCTTCAAATGATTTTTTTTTCTCTTCCACTTATTTAAATAAAGAACGAGAATTTTGTTCACTTGTTACCTTTTTATTATTCATTAAAAAATCATATTAAATATCGACTCTATTTTTCATTCATTTTTTATAATTTTTTGCTCAAAGATCTTTTCTCTCTTTTTTCACTTTCATTCTAAGCAAACATATATAATGAAAGGTTTCTTTAGAAATTCAGAGAGATTTAACTTAATTGTCGCATTCAATTCAGAGTTAACGTATTGCTAAAGAAATAGAAAGAAAGAGAACCGTTTCACTCACGAAGAAAATTATTAAATATTCAGTTCATACGGTTACAATTATTTATCAACTCCTATGCCATAATTTTGAATTTTTATCTTTGAATGGAAATTCTTTTAGAAATTATTCCCTAGATTAACGTTTTTTTCAAGTTATTGTTAATATCATTCAGCAATTTGTTTTATCCTACCTAATTAGCTTATAAAACTGAGCATTTATTTATTTTATTTATTTCAATTCAATATGATTAATTTGATTTCAATTTTAATTTAATTTAAGAACTAGTCCAAAATTTCTTTCTCAATTCACTTTTTTATTTTTATTTTTTACATATATTCAATTTTTTAAACGTCTTATATTTTACAATCTACCTATTCATATCTTTTAAAATTAAATGTTAACAAAAAAATATTAATAATAACCGTGTCATTGCACCCGAGAAATGCTTATTTTATTTACATGAGTAAACTTATATATTAAAAAGATAATTTAATTTAATTTCTATTTATAACAGAATTATATATATTACATATATTTATTACAATTTTAAATATATCAGAACAAGAAAATTATTAAATAGAAATTAATATTAAAGACTAAAAATAATCAGTCACATTAAATTATATATTATTTTGTAAATTAAAAAATTATTAGTATCTAAAATAATTTTTATTATTAATAAAAAAAATTAATTTTTAAATTACTATATAATGAATTACCAAGATTTTAGCTCCACAGTGTTATTATTTAAATTGGGAATTAAATGAAGGAATATGTGTTTGTAAAAATTCTTCTCTTTTCTCTTCCTTTTGATCTTACCTAGAGAATCGAATCAAAAGAAAATGTCTGGTAGCAAACGGCAACATTCAAAGTTACATCATATTTTTTAATCAATAAAATAATTTGAAATTGGAATATTCATGAGGAGACGGATTTAGCATACCAAAAGGCAACACATCCTTAGGATCCGTACATGTTTTGGAATAGAATTTAAGGGGAAAATGGTAGGTTATAGATAAACTCGATCAGTTATTTATAAAATAAATTCATACAATATTTCAATACATTTATTTTTTTTATATAAATTCTCTATCAAATCAATCATCTTATTCCATACTCGTTTCTTTTTCTCTCACCACTTTCCAAATAGTTTTTGCACCTATACAATATTCTGAACCAAAAAAGCAATTGTACGTAATTCTGTACCCCAATGAACATCAAGGTGCTATAATGGAAGAGGAAGGTAAGATGTTTACATGGTTGAATTTGAAGTGCAAGAGTAGGTAGTTGCAATTAAGCAGGGTAAAGTGTGATGAGAATGAATGAATATCCATTGTAGTAATGGGAGGAAGAGTTGTAGAGGAAATGAAATGGACATATCCAGTGATAAGTAACCCTATCTAGAACCAAGAAAGAGCATGGTGCATTGAATATTTGTTGTGTGTGTGTGTTTATCCATTGTGAGCCTCATGTTCATTAGAGGATAAAACGGGTTGCAATCAAGTATGTAGGATTGTCATATTAAGCATAATGTCGGCAGGATCCGTTAGAATTGGCTCTGTATTCACACGCCCCGTGAAAGAAGATTGAAAAAAGTAGTATTATTTACAGTGACATGAATAAACAAGTGATGAAATGGCAACAATAACAATACATGCCCACCATCCATGGTAGGGTATGCCATTGACGTAAGTAACTGTAACTTGGTGATGAGCCACCCATACAAAAAATAGAGGACGCCCAATGAAAATAATAACACTTTCCCCCTTTCTGATGTGAAAGTGCCAAAATAACAATAAAAGGAAACTATGTTGACCCGTGATGGGAAATTATAAATCGTACACATGGACTGAACAATCATCATCATTATATACACAACTATAAGTTTCAACTTGGGTTTTATGTCTCACCCTCTATCTGCATTTAACCTCACATGCCAATTAATTTCTTACATTCTTTTCTTTCTATTCGTATCCCAGAGATAATAATGGAAAAGACTGCAAAATTAATGAGCATGGAAGGAAGATTAATTAACTGTGACTGCATACACAGATTAAAAAGCAGAAAAAGTGTATATTGAATACACTTAATAAATACTGTAAACATGTAGACATTCTTGCATCTGTTTTCAAATCCCTGAAAAGGAAATCTTGGCAAGAAAAAGGAATTCATCATAACATTATATTGGGGAGGTTATAATCCAAATAAGGACTTGTTCTATATAGCTGGATGAAGGCAACGTGATAAGCTAAAAGCTCATCAAGGGTTATAATATTTTAAATAATTTAAAAATGTGATAGTTGTTAGCCACAAGACAAAAGTGGCACTGCTAAGACAGCAAGATCAAGAGAATTGTCTATTAGTTTATTGCCTCTCCATTGTTTAACTCTTTTCACCAATCTTCCACTCTTGCACATCGCGGAACACAATGAAATCTAACTTTTTCAGTTTAATATTTCTCTAAAGTAAAAACTAGCTAGTGAAACATAAATAAATCAGACAAAGAAATCCCACAATCCACATCATTTGACTACCATACATCAGATCCATGACAATGGATTAAATTAATGGTAATAATAGCAAGGATAACCATGAGTGAAAAGGCATATTTTAAGAACAGTATAGATCCAAACAAGCAAAAGCAGGACATCATGTTCAATCAGTTTAAAGTTATTTATCATCCGCTTAAAAAAACAAAACAAACAAACAAAGCCTTAGAATGAGGAACAAGTTAGAATATATATGTTAGATTAGTGGGTTACAGTAGGATTAGGATATAGATTTTACAAATAAAGTGGCATGCTCATACGACTTTTACACTGTCTTTTGGAAAAGGGAAAAAAAATGGACTTGTTTATTGGACGGAGTCATAGTGCTCGTGAATGCACCAACTAAAAGTCCAAGTAAAGTTGATGGCGCTGAAGCTCACCATTTTGTCGGATTTAATAGTGAGACACAAAATGAAGGGGAAAAAAATCACATGTGGAAAATTGATATTAATATCGGGATCGGCCACTTCTTTTTCTAGGCCATGCAAGATCGATTGCTTTATCTATAACTTGAAATTACTTTTACCGTTTCTAATTTCAAAATCTTTCGGGAGAAACAAAAGGGGTCTCATTCGAACTGATTCTCAGTACTGGGAAGCAAGATAAAGAAAGAAACAGTACTCGCAGGTGGTCTAAAATTCCCATTTCCCGCAGCATGGCTGTCCCTAACTTAATTGGGAAAAAGGAAAACCCTAGTCTCCTTCACAAGCTGCTTCTGCATTGGTTTTAGGTAGCCATGTTCGTTCTATAGCAAGAATCACCATAATACAGTGGTGGAGGTTAATTCTTGAGAATTCTATAGTTAATCTTTTCCATAAAAGCTTCATCTAACCTCTTGCTAGGGTCACCAACCAATGGCTTTAAAGCATTCATAAGTTGTTGGAAGTTCCATACGAGAGATAAAGGCAGTATGGTCACCTCTCTGTGGTCCATTGTCTAACAATCTGTAACTGAAAATGTTCCTTCTAGTTAGTCCCGTGCACCCAAAACAAAAAATGTTTGTTGTGACTTGGGAGATATTTTTTTAAAAAGAATATCTTGATCTAGCAAGCTAGGATGAATCTAGATATATACTCCCTTTTTATTTTTGTTAGTCAAGATAAGAACAGTATAATTGTTCCTAGCTTGCCATAATATATAATACAAGTAACAATAATCATGATTAATTAATACATACTACCTTGTGCTTATGCTGAATCTGCAGCCTGGAATATATATTAAATTACTCCACCATCTGTGACTTTGCCGACTAAAACAGTACAATCACAGATCAAAGGTTTAATGAATTGAGTGAGACATGTTCTATAGAGAAACCTCAATGATGGCCATTCATCCACTGAAACTTTTGCCTGCATTGGAGGCTACACGATAGACCGTTTCAAAACAAAAGAAAAAGGCTAATAAGGTGAGTGAGTGAGTGAGTGAGTGAGTTCAAGACAAAAGAACACAAGCAGCTAACAAGCTGAAATTATAATTATTATATTCACCAGAGACAGCACTGTAGCTAGCTACAACACGAAAACTAAAAGAAAAAATATTTTCAAATCAAACGGCTATGCCTGTGCGATGCATCCTCACAAATCACTAATGTTTGATGTACAAATTAACCACCACCATCACCCATTAGATTTTGCTATTCCTCACGTTCAAGCCTGGGATTGCTCCACGAAGTTAATTAAGAGGAAATTAGATAGGGGCATGAATTTAAGGCACACAAATATAACGGACTTGGAACAAATTAATCAGTATAAGATCTGGGGACAAAGCCTGCATAGTGATTCCGCATCTATGAAAATCGATAGCTGAAATTCCCTTGATTTTGGATCGATCGAATCAGTACCTGATCGGTTTAATTCCGGGAGAAGAAGCCGAATTGTTGCGGAAGCATCTGAGAATTCTGATCACATAACAGAGTTATACAACGGAAAAGTCAATGCTTTAAATCTGAAAAGGATTTCAATCAAGTCAAATCACAAGAAAAAGGAAAAATGAATACATCACAATAATTTCATCCCTATGTATATACATATATTATATATAATATATAACTTGACAGAAAGCTTCAGAGAAGAATCTGGAGTTTGAGATAAGGTAGTTGGTTGTTGACCCTATCTGTATCTTCCCACAGCTTTATTGAACCGCAAAACAAGGTGTGGGAGCAAGAGTGCCATGGCATGCATGCAAAGGAACTCTATGGATGCAGTTCAAGAAAGCTGTGGAAGAATACAAAGAGGGCCATGATACTGAAGAGTGAAGATGCCCCCAGAAGCCCGTGTGTAAAGGGTTTTTGAAGAAAAAAAAATGGAAGAAGGCTCATAACATAATCAGAACCCTAATGAAGAGGGAGAGAGAGAGGGGTCCAGAATAGCATAGGAGAGGCTAAGCTAAGAGAGAGAAAAGATGTAGGTGTAGGGGAAGAGATGGTGTGGTATTTATAGGAGAATTTAGGAGTTTTTATGAAGTTTTTTATTTTAATTTAATTTAGTTTTTCCATCAATCCCTAGAAGAATATCTGGCCCAAGAGACTACACATTACTGAACCCCGCCTTTCTCGAACCCTAATTAAAAAGCTGACTAATTTGATCCAATTGGAGATTAGACCCCTAAAATATAATAATTACAATCAACAAACCCCTGTAAAGCTTTCCTTTTAGTGGCCTAAAATGCCATTTAATATTTATGCGGCTATGATGCACCTTTCCGGATCTAACGGTGGTTGTTACATTTATGGGGGGCACACCTTGGGCCCACCTCTAGATCTGTCCAGTTTATCCCAACTCCACGCGCTCCTCCTCCTCGCTAACATAAGTCGCCCAAATAAATACTTTAATTAACTAAATCAATTCGTGATTAACGGACAAAACAACGTATAAAATCAAACCACCCTTCCCAAAGCTGTCATCTTAATATCTTAATAATCAATAATCCAAACCATTTTCCAACATTTAATAATCTAATCACACTTTCCTGTAATTAAATTACTATTAAACACTATTTCAAGATTTGTGAACCATGCAACTATAATGAGTTCTTTCAACTACAAAGGAGTTCTTTCACCCAACCCAACGCTCATAAATAACAAAGTAATAGCCAAATAATAAAACTATCTACTGTTATGGTTATGTTTCATACGTTATTGCTTCTAGTTTTTTTTATTACTTTGGAAAGTTTGTGCCATTCTACTAATTAATGGCATTTGACAAAACACGTTTCTTTTAGTAATTTCTAGAATTTTTCAATATATTAACTTTTACTTTTTTTATGTTTAAACTTGAATATGTTTTTAATCCTTGTAAATTAAATGCATTTTAGTTTTCATTTCTGTAAAAATGGTAATATTTATTTATAATACTATTTAAGAGGGGTTTTAAAAGGACAATTATACTTCAAATGTTCAACTGTTCGTTTAAATGATACTCTTCTATTTTCAAATTTTAAGTCATTCTTTAAGTGTCACTTGAGTTGCAACTTGACACTAAGAAGAGACATGCAAAAACAATAAGTTTTGCAGAAAACTTGAAACCAACCAAAATCCAATTTTAATTAATTCAACCATTTTAATAAAATTTAAAACTCAGTTTTGGACCCAGTTAAAATATAGATCTTAAAATTAACTATAAACACTCAATTTAACTTAATTAACCTATTACCATATATATATATATAATTGTCATTATATATAATTGTCCATCAAAATCTATTTCGGTACAAATATCATTAATTTGATAACAATAACAATGATACACAATCACCATTATACTAACAATATCAATGCACTAATCAATAAATCAGTTTCATTTTAAAATATACTTTTTTATCTAATAGTTACTTGCACTGCAAGTATTAGTTAGAAAAAATCAACACATAAGTTAATATAAACAAAAAATATCAAACTTTAATTATTGGTTAACGTTAAAAGAATAATATTTTTCAACTAACTAAATTATTAATAAATTTAAACTCTAACGGTGCGTTTGCTTCATAATAAATTTAAACTCTAACGGTACGTGTGCTGAGAAAGAGCAAGATTTCACAACAATCAATAAATAAAAAGGTAAAAAATGAGTAACATAAATTTGCATTTTACGAGAAATGTTATTTTTTAACATATTATACATTTTATTATATATTTGTTTATAATTTTTTATCATTAGACAGAAATAATTAGTTACTATATTAATTAAATTAGGAAAAATTAAAAATTATTAGTATTTAAATTAATTTTATTATAAATACTATCTAATTTAATTAATATAATAATTAATTATTTTTATTTCTAAAATTGATTTTTATTTAATGATTTTTTAGTAATATATTAAATATATATTATATTTTTATATTAATAATTCATTAATATTTATATCTATATTATAATAAAATAAATATAATTAATCATATAATATAATATAGATAATAATTCTTATTATTAAAATAATAAAAATATCAAAAATATATAAAATAGTAATAAAAAAATATATTAATAATAAATTTATAAAATAACAATAATAATAATTAATAAATTTTAAAAAATAATAAAACTTATATAATTTTAATCACATGTTATTTCATTCATAAATTTTCATACAATTTTATTTTACTTTCCATGAATTTACCTTAATCCGAATAATTTTACTTTTCTCACGTAAAATCTGTTGCTTAATCCAAACATAATAAAAAAAAAATTGAAATATTTTTAAGGTAATAAAACGATTTTATATATGTCATTTTTTATTGTTAAATAGGTAAAAATGAAGTTTGAATTTAAGAGAGAAATAAGAGGTTTAAAAAAAGTTAGAAAATAAATAAATAAGAAGACCAAGAATAAAGAAAAGAAACGGTGCGTGGACCAAAGGGGCCTATGAGTCTTAGAGGAACAAAAAACATATATAAATTTTAAAGAAGAAATAAGGACATGAAAAATTTAAAAAAAAAACAAAAAGAAAAGGAAAAGTGTGCAAAGGCCTATGAGTCTTACACGAACTAAAAATATGTATAAATTTAAAAAAAAATAAAAAGATAAAAGATAGAGAAAAAGAAAATAAAAAAAAAGGAAAAGTGCGGGCCAAAGGCCCATAATAAAGGATCTAAAATCGTATATAAATAAACCTTGTATTTCTTCATAAATTTTGTGCTTATCATATATTAGCTATTATATTATATAGTCTTTTAATTATTATATTATTTACATTATTCATTTTACTATTTTATGATTAAATTTAAATAACTAACTATTGATATATTTTTTTTAATTTTCGTTATCTAAAAATACTTTTTGTACTACATGGTGTATCTAAACTTTACTTTTCCTTTATTTAACTGACTTTAGAAGTGTTGTGAATATGCACTTGGAGTTACAATAATCTATTAGATATAATAGCTTCTCTTATAAAACCAACGGAATATTAAGTTTCATTTTACAGTACCAAACAAAATCACAAGAACAAGTATATTTTGCTTTCAATCAACAAGAAACACTTTAATATTTATTATCAGCAACGTGAATTTGGTCCTTGATTTAGACAGATTAAACAAAAATAATTAAAACAAATCTATTTATTTTAAATTATATATAAAAAATTATTCTAATAATAAATTTACAAAGATACTAATTAATTTACAAAGAATACTTCAATTATAAGTTTTTAACCTTTTCATATCATAAAAAGTATTTATTTTATTAAACTTTATAGAAAAAACTACAATATAAAATTATCAAAAAAATTGAAAAGCAATACTGATAGTTTTTTCTTCCATTAATAAAACTTGAAGTTTAAGGAAAACAAAACTAGTATAAAACATGGTATTAATGTAAATTTTAACAAAAAAATTACTTTCTATAACATTTTGTTAAAAAATTATTTTTCCCGTATTGAATATACCATGAATAACACCACACTTATTATATTTTATGCTTAAAACAAATTATTTATTATTTTTCCAACAGTTAAATATATAGTATTATTATAAATAAATAAATAAAATTTAATATTTTAAATTAATAAATAATATTAAATAAATTATTAAATAAAAATCAAATTTAAAAACAAAAAGTAATTAAATTTATATTAATTAAATTATATATTATTTTACAGATTAAAAAAATTATTAATATTTAAATTAGTTTTTATTATTGATAAATATTTTTTAAATTAATATTTAATTAATTTTAGTTACAAATTTTAAGATGTAACTCATTAAATATTAATTTAAAAACTATTTATCAACTATATAAATTAAATATTAATATTTTAAATTTTTTATATAAATTATTTTTTTAGTTTTGATTAGTCCGAAATGTTTATTCAAGAAAAAACTTTAAAAAAAATTCCTGTATAAGTTGTCTCTAAATCACTAGTGGTGCGTGAAAATTTTAAATGACCCATTTTCATCCTAATTGGTTTGTGGTCATCTTTGCCCCCTAGACGTTTGCCCCATTCTCTCCTCTAATCATTTTCTTTTCCTTCATCACCTTCATGCTCATCTCTTTTTTTTACAATTTTTTTTAATATAACACTATTTTTATTTTTATTTCTTCATTTAGCATCTTTTTATTTTTATTTTCATATCTTTTATCTTTATTTTTTTATCTAACACTTTTTTTTTCTATATAACACCATTTTTTTCATTGTATTTTTGAAAAAAAAAACTCTTAAAAAATTTGATTTCTGATGATGGTGTTTTTATTTATTTTTATTTCTTTGTCTAAAGTGAATGGAAAAAAAAATATATATAAAATAGAATAAAAATAAATTTAAGAATCTATAAAATAAAATAAAATATTTTTTAAAAACTTTTTTAAGTAAAAAATGTTTTGAAAATTTTAATTAAACATGGGAGAATAAATTTTAAATATTTATACAATTTTAGTGAATTTAAATATTTATCAAATTAAAATAGAAGAAAATTTAAAAATTAAATATATAAAAATTTATGAAAAAATATCAATACAAAGATAAGGAAATAAAATATTTTATAGATATTTTGATAGAAGTAAATATTATGAATAAAATAAATATAAAAATATAACATTATTTTGTTTTTTTTTCTATTTTTATAGTAAATTTGAATTGTAAAGAATAAATTATAATACATTTATAAATATATTTTTATAATAAAATTAAGATGAAGATATTATAATAAATTATAATATTGATTTTCAATAAAAAAGATATCAAAATAAGTAATAGTTGAAACTAAATTTCAAGGAAGTTTTTCTTTGAAAATAAAAAATCAAATCATGAAAAAAAATGTTAAATAGAAAAATAAATAAAAAATGATATTAAATGAAAAAAAATGAAAGTAGTATTATAAAAAAAACCTGTTACTTCCATAAGAAGAGATTCTTCTTCTCTCAGCTTCCGCAGCCGTGGCCGCGGCAGCATCACAAATTCCGTCGCGAAAGCGGAACGGAGCAACAAAAGCAACCGGTCAACAAGGCCTACCCCTTCAACGAAATCGACCCCTCGAAGTGCTTTTGGGAGTACAAGAACACTTTCCCAACTAATAATAATATACAAGTATATAAATAGTTGTACATCTCACTTTTTTTTTAAATTAGTTTTAATTAAAATTTACTTTTTAATATAATATTAAAACGACTTAAAATTCATTATACTATAAATTTATTGAACTAATCAAGAGTATCCATAATATAATGTCACATAAGTCCACGTGTTAATATTAATATTTTTAAGATTAGGATACACATTACTTAAATTAAGAAACGTCAACACGATATATTCTCTTCTTGAAATTGAATAAAAAGAACTTGTAGAATGTATGAAACCAGATATACTAGAATGATACTTAGGATAATAATAATTGAAAACAAACTTAATGAATAAGAAAATGATTAAGGGAGACGAAGAGAAGAAATTAGTGACCGAAAATATGTGAAGTAAAGAGAGGAGTTGGAACTTGTATTTATAGACAACTCAAAGATCTACTAAAAGAATTCTATTTTCCCAAGTTAATAACCCTTGGCTGAAAATGAGTGAGATAGTGAAAAGGGATAGCACAATTAATCCTGCATTTAATCTATCAACTCAGTTAAGGTGAAAAAAGTTTGGTTTTTAGTTAATTGGTGTGTGCATGGCCAACCCATTTATTTTTTCTATCAATTATTGCTAATTGGACTAACAACTTGGTGAAATTATTTCGTAAGTGTCTCTTCTAATTTTGTGATGTCAGTATTTTTATTTTTCACTATTAACGTAAATATATTTTATTCACGATAATTTATTTCTATATTCAAAATACTATTTGAAATTAATAAATTTATTTTTTTGTAAATTTACTCGTTTACATACTTAAGAGCAGTAAAATAAAATTTTGTATACATTCTTCAACAACTAAAATTATTACTCTTGTATAATTTACAGTAAATAGGAGTGTTAAAAAAAATTATTAAAATAACCGCATGTTTCTGTTAACAACAAAGACAAAATAAGCACAATTTTTCCAAATCATTTTGAAAAAACACTAATGCTCTGATTTTGAAAAAACACTAATGCTCTGTTTGCATTTGGGTGAACACGGTTCACGCGGATGAATTATCAGGGAAATATATTGTTTGTATCTGCTGATTAGTACGGAAACGAGGGTGTGGAAAGGCAATGAAATAGGAAAAGAGATTCTTCTACATTGTACTCGGATTGCTGAAGAAACACATGTATCTAGTCTTATTACATTCTCACTCATCTCAAAAAGTAAAACTGAATATTAATATTTTCTATTAAGAGATACTTTCCAAGTAATTTATGTGAAGAATTTTTATTTTTTTTTATTTTTAAACTAATCCAATCCAGTTTGATAAAATACCATTAATATTATTAATAAAAAAATAAAAAATAAATATAGTCATTTATATAAAATAAAAAAATTTATATAATAATAATATTAATGTTATTAATTGTAAAAAATAAATATATAAATAAATTAATAAATTTTTTATTATAAAAGTAAATTTACTAACTTATATTTTACACATTTTTAAAAAATTTAAAAAAAATTCACAACCTTCACATCACGCACAAACTTCAATAAACTTTCCACACAAATCCATTCTAATATACCCTAATCCAAACAACTTCACTTTCTTTACATTTTCATCTCAAATCACTCCAAATCCACTCCTTCAAATCCTCTCCCCAATCCAAACACAACCTAAGTTTCAAACCTTTGAGTAGCAACTTTTTCAACTGGTTGATTTAAAAAACAATTGAATAAAAAAATTTAGCTTTTAAGAAAACATTTCTTTCAAAAGAGATGAAGATCAAATGAGCTTGAATCATTTCAAAAAGTGAATTAACAAGTTAAAAAACAACTAGACAACACACACACAAACATCAGTAGGGTCTTCAAGCTTTCCACGCAGATTTGAAGACATCAAAGAATTTCGTTCAACAATCTCCCCCTATTTGATGGAGACAAATCCTTGGTTTGTTTGTGTTGTATTTTTTGAACTTGATAGGTTCCGCAAAACATAATTTGTACATATACAAAGCAAGTATAGCAACAGGTTTTAAAACAATTTCATAAGGCACACAAAACCAGTTTTCTGCATAACCCATAAGCAGAGAAAACCAGTCCAAAATAGTGTGTAGCAGAATCAGTGTGCAGCAAAATCAGTGTGGCAGCAACAGTTTTAAACAGAATTAAACACACCATAGTGTAGCCAAAATTACAACCAAGAAACCAATAATTTCTCTCCCTATTTGTCTTTACAAATAGACTAAGAGAATTGATGGATACATAAACATAAAGCAGAATAAAAAGCAACAGAAAAAGAATGAAAATAAATAGTTCAACATCATAAAAAGTAACAAAAATTGATACTTTAAACACTCAATCATCCTTGCCATACTGGAACTCAAAGAGTTGGGTTTGCACAACTGCTCATCAAGGTGCTGGAATCTGGCAGCACTAAACTCATAGTGGTTCCTTTAATGACTCGCCATGTTGTCCAAGCAGTTGATCATCAACCTTTCAAGTGCATGCATATCATACTCATCCGCATTTCCAGCACTTGGACCAGCTCCATAGGTTTCACCAGCAGCTTGTTCATTTGGATTCTCAGTGCCTTGATTATCATGCTCAGTTTGATGTTCATCATCTACTTCATCGTCTCCATCAATTGCGACAGCTTGGTCTTCCTCATTTGCTCCAGCTTGGTCTTCACAAGAAAGACGACCAACTTGTTCTTCATCTATGGGTGGTTCCTTTTATCACTGACCATGTTGTCCAAGCGGTTGATCATCAACCTTTCAAATGATGACATAGGAATCCCATGATCTATGGGTGGTTCATAGCCCACAAGTGCATGCATAACATACTCATTTGCATTTCCAACACTTGGACCAGCTTCATAGGTTTCACCAGTAGCTTGTTCATTTGGATTCTCAGTGCCTTGATTATCATGCTCAGCTTGATGTTCATTATCTGCTTCATCATCTCCATCATTTAGGGCAACTTGGTCTTCCATATTAACTTCAGCTTGGTCTTCACAAGAAGGACCCACTTGTTCTTCATCTTTACTTACCCATTGTTGTCAACCTTAATGAATCTCATTTTTCTAAGAGATCCATTCTTAATTTCATGAGATGGTTTCACCATCTCAGACAATCTTCCTCAATGTCAACTTCAAAGTATTGCATAAATTTTGATATTAGAACAAGATAAGGGATGATAGCAGTCCATACAACATGAGTGATCTCCATATCTATCCCTTTGACATGTGAATACAAGTTCTCACCATCAATAAGTAGATTTGTGTAAAATACCTTTACAAGATCTGAATAAGTGTTCCCAAACATCTCAAGAAGCTTTCTTAGCTTCTGATCCTTCAAGACATTCCTTACATCCTTAAGATTACGCTCCTTTAGCGAGTTGAAGGATATCAATTTTGGGTTATTGATGGATTTTCGACTTGACTCATACAAAAATTTCTCAATTTTCTCATTATCACCTAAAAACCAATTTTCAAGGTGTCCAAACCTTTTGGTAGCACAAGATTTCTTCCTTTTTGGTGAGGGGGATGAAGACTCCATGATGCATAAATGAATTTGTGAAAAAGCAGTGGAAACAACTAGTTTCGAGTGAGGTTGTAGAAAAACAATGGGTTGTTTCTGTGAAATATTCAGTTGAAATCACACACATATATAAGCAGAAAAGGCTAACCAAGGTAAATTGGTTTTTAGTAAGTTGTTTTTCCAAAGAAAAAGAACATGTTGTAATGGGAATATGTAGTGTGTCAGACCCAAACAAAGATAACTTTGACATACCCTTTATTTTGATTGACCATTCATAAAAAGTTCTTAAATTTTCAAGAAAACCATAGAATATATTCTTTTATGACCAGAATATATTCCATTATGATATGATTCAGAGGCATATTAAATGCATATTTGACCCACAATTGGTTTTGAAAAGCAGAAACAATTGTAACCATGTGTAAGCAGTCATGACAACTTTATTCAGAGGTGTTAGGGGCAAAACAATAGGTTGTTTCGTACATTCAACCAATTGTTTTACTGTGACAACAAGAGAATAATTTTTCAAAACAAATAATCTTTTAAAGTGTTGGGAAATGCATATTGTAATTCATTCATACCTTTGCAAAACCTCAACAAATTTAACCAAGAGAAAAACATTTAGATGTTCATTTGGTCATATAAGGCACATGCCTAAGATGAGAATATAAAACTTACTTTACATGGGTCATGAGTCTTTAACTTGTCAAGAATATAAGTAAGATGCATACTTCTGAACCATAATGACAAGCATCACTTTGATAGATTTTCTCAAGAACACTTCTTCTTTGGCCTCAATATTTTCTTGACTCCCAAGAATACTTTTGTTGTTGTTGTTGAACTTAAAAGCTTTGATGTCTCCAAATCCATGAAGATTGTTTGAAGGTTGGGTTGTTGTTTGTGGGCATGGATTCTAGGTAGATTAGAATTTGTCAATCCACTCTTAGCTTAATTCAAAACTAAATCAATCAAGTTCTTTTAAAAGAAAAGTGTTTTTCAAAGTAGTGAAAAACAATCTGTTGATTTATCGTTTCAATCGGTTGTTTTACACTTAGTGGTATTGAAAAGGATTTGAAAAGGATGAAATTGGCTGACCTCACAGTCAAGGCCAATTCAATCGGTTGAATTGAGTTTTCAATTGATTGTTTTTTAAAAATCTTAACAGAATTTATTAAGTCTGGTAAATATGTTTTCCATGATTCTAAATTGTTTTGGCCCTTGATTAAAAGTCTTAAACGATTACTTTTGAGACTATATAACTGGTGTTTACATCTCTGAATATAGAGAGATCATATTACCAAAAAGATTAATCAGTTTTTTCAAGATTGCAAGATTGCTTAAAGCTTTACTTTATTTTAAAATGCATCTAATAATTAATTCAATGTGAAAGTGAGAAGTGATAAAGTTAATTTATCCTCCCAATATGTTTTTGCAATCTTTAGCCAAGAACAAACATGGCTTTGAATCTCACGTTTAATAGATAATGCAATTATTTAGGATATTTAAAGTAGTGATAAACACTAGTTGTTGCCAAGCTTGGTAATCGTGGCTTGTGACCCAAGTTGAGCTAGTAAGATGATGAAATAAACAATATTGGAGTAAAAAGAAGATAATGCCTTGTTTAGTGTTTCTTCTCCTTAGATATAATAGACATAGTGTGGCTGAATTGTGATTCCTTGCTACGACTTTCGTCAGCGACCATTGAGCCTGTGTCGGAGAGCAATGTGTCTACGGTGGAGGAGAAAAGTCAGAATGATCGTTAAAGATGGTCAGAAATGGGATTGATGTTTATTTCAAACGGCAAGTCATTTTACGGAAATTTTGAAACTCATTGTATTTTACTAAGGTTCTTAAACCCATGATATTTTACGATAGTTTTTAAACTCATGGTATTTAATAGAGGTTTTGAAACCCATGATATTTTACAAAGGTTTTGAAAGTCATTATATTTTACGGAGGTTCTTAAATTTATGATATTTATGAGGGTTTCTGAAAGGCTTTTCCTCAGGTTTAAAAAAACCCTGGGGAACAATGATGGTTTAGCGAGGGAAACTGCAACTCTGGGTAAATAACTTAATAGAGATTTTATTCCTGGATAATGTAAAAATAAACCCCGTTAAAACCATTTTTTCTTGTAGTGGATTGTAAATGATTCCACCACTATTGTGAAATATATTGCACAAGATTTGCATTCAATTCTTTTTATGAAATATTTGCAGATTTAATTATCTAATTCTTTATTTAAGATTTTTTTTCCGTTCTGATAAAAAATTTAGGTTAAAAATACAAAATTAATATAAATAATAATTAAGGTCCAAATAAACTTAATTACAAAAATTTAATTAAAATAGTGGATTTTTTCATAATTACATTCCAAAAATAATCTATATTAAATTATTATTATTATTATTAAAATATTTGTTGATTAAAACAAAATATTTTTGTTGGGATTTTCTTAAGCTCTTTAAGAGTCTTCTAAACTATCCCTCTCTCTAGACTTCTCATTCTTTCTTTACAATATTTTTTTGAAGTCATTTAAGATTGGTTTCCCCTACATCTTCATTTTGCTTTCATAAACCATTCATAATTGCCATTGCTTTGTTGTCACGTAGAGTATCTCCGTCACTATCAACGTTTTAATAAAGGCCTATTTGTAAATCTTTTATTATAATTTAATATAAACTTAAATTGTTTATTTTCATAATAGTTTAAATCAGTTTTTTTTTTCTTTTTAAACCATCTCTTTTCCTATTATATAGGATTTTTTTTTAACGTTCAAATAAAAGAAAGCAACTACACATATACTACTTGGTTTACGAATTTAAATATGGTCTCTTGTGCATGTAACATCCTAAATTTTACCCATATATAATGAAATAAAAGTAAAACCAGCAATATCTAATTACGAATAATATATATACTATTTTCTCATATGTGTATCTCAAAAGAAATATCCCTCTTCATAGGGATTTAATATATACACCAAAAGTTTTAACAAAATAAACAAAGCATTCAAATAAAACTATCTCATTCTCCAGTTGCTCACTAAGGAGCTCTATTACCTGCAATCTCATCTGCTCCCGTGTAAAACACGATCATCACAGATAAAGAAACAAACACAAACAAATAAGGGTAAGCTATATAAAAAGTTTTGATATAATTCAAATTTTAAATTAATAAGCATAATTCATCAATTCTCATACGATTTATCAAACCATCAAGTGGCTATTTCATTCATAAAATTCATATTTCATATGTCGGACTTCTACTGACTCATAACACATAGACTCTTGACTCTACTTCCGGAAGACTCGTGTGTTGACTTAGACTCAGAGATCTGCACCTGTCATACTACCTCACTGTGAAATCCACACAGTTATGCGCATAAAGAATCTCAATATCATATCTCTCCTAATATGACAGGTTAACTCATATAACAGGTCAAGTTAGTTATCTTTCAAACAACTTACCAATTCATATGAACCTCCTTCGACTCTCACCACCTGAATAACTTCATCTATATGATTTCATTATCTCAGGAGAGTCAGGATATCTCCTTCTAGACGAATCCCTAGTCAATGCACATCCTAAACAA
>Ga0123342_1004485_pt1 | contig 21265 bp, 14 predicted proteins | sample Turbeawhitnodule_FD_89960 | JGI IMG/M metagenome (GOLD analysis project Ga0123342, IMG submission 89960) | Root nodule microbial communities of legume samples collected from Mexico - Turtle bean Mexico white nodule | ecosystem: Host-associated > Plants > Roots > Nodule | place: Mexico: Nepantla...
GCTCAGATACGTGGGTGGACAGTTTTTTGGTGTTTCTTGCTGGCTGACTTGAGCGTCGGAGTGCACACGGCCGCTAGGGCGCCTCTTTGTCCCCTTTTTTGCAGGAATCCGCGGGCAACCAGCAGGAAGGAGACCCCAGCTGACGGTTGAGGTCGTGCACGAAGACGTCCCGGTCAACCGGACGGAACAAGCATCATGCAATTATTTTTCTAAAGGTTTCACTTTCGATTCAAGAAAACTATTTGCATTTTTTAACTTGTTACTTATAACAACAAACCTATTTGCCTTCCTCATGTGTTTCACATGCAATCAATAATTGATCATAATTATCAGAACATATACTTACTGAGTCACTCCTTGATCATTCATTGTTGTCCATGAAACAAAAATTAGGCTCTTCACTCTTTACAGAGGTATCACTGGATGAGGAAATGTCATTGTCTTCCCATGATATGTAAGCTCTCTTGCCTCTTCTCTAGTCTGCTTTTCTACTTAGTGATTTATCCTTGCTTTGATTTTTTGGAAAATCTACCTTTATGTGTCCTAGCTTGCCACAAATAAAAAAAGTAAAGTTAGAAGAACTAGATTCATTATGTTTAAAAGAATTTATCTTTTTAGGCTGAAACCTCTCACGATTTTTCTTCTTCAGAAATTTGTTAAACTTCTTTGTGAGCAGACTTAAGGTTTCAACCTGATCTAAATCCTCTTCATCTTCACTCAACTCCTTCTTCTGTGCAATGGACTTAAGAGCTATGATCTTCACTTTATTTTCAGAAGATTCCTGCTCTTTTATTCTGTTCAACTGCAACTCATGTTCTCTCAATTTTCTAAACAGAGCAGTTGTAGAAAGTCTTGACAAATCCTCGGATTCTAAGATTGTTGTCACTTTAGGTTTCAAACTTCTGTCCAAGCATTTCAACACTTTGATGTTCAACTCTTCCTTGTCAAAGACTTTGTCCATACTTGTAAAGTGATTCACTATGTGTGTGAACCTTTTTTGTACATCAGCTATGGTTTCTTCTTATTTCATCCTCAACATTTCATACTCCTGGATAAGAGCATGCTTCCTTGCTCTTTTGACATCATCAGTTCCTTCATGAGTAACCTCCAGGATGTTCCACATCTCCTTGGCTGAAATGCACTAACAAACCCTAAAAAATTCATCCATGTTAAAAGCAAATGTAATAATATTTTTTGCCACAAAATCATGTTGAGCTTTTTTTCTTTTCACTTTCAGACCATTCAGACCACGCTTCTTAACATTTTCTTCTTAAACCACATGTATAGGAATAAAAGGACCATTCAAAATAACATCATATATACTCATATCATTATAATGTAATAATCCTAACTTTCTAGAAAGCATAATTTACAACACCAAACATGGGAGGTCTATGAATAGATGCACCTTCAACAAACGACAACTTAAACTCAACCATATTTCAAAAAACTAGATTAACTTTCAAGCCACCCTAGCTCTGATACCAATTGTTGAACTAATGCGTGACTGAGTTCAAGAGGGGGGAGGGGTGAATTGTACTTAGGTAGATTTTCAAAAAAGGTAGTTTAGTCAATTCTATTAGAAGTTAAATTGATTCTTTTTCAAAAAAATTAATTGAAATTTTCGAAAAGAACATTGGTTCAGAAAAAGAACATGTTTTTATTAAAAAAATTGATTAAAAATTTCTTGGCACACAGTTATTAAGATACAAATTATTTTAAGAAATAAATTTCAGAATTAATTTAAACAAATTATATTTGAGAACAGCTGGTTGTTTTTCTAGTTTTAGAAACAAAGAAAAAATAATACATTAAACTTGAAAATAACTTATTGTTAATCTGGTTATAATAACAAGAAAATATTAATAGATTAAACTTCAAAACAACTTATTGTTTTTCTAGTTACAATGACAAACATGAGATAGTTCAGCTTTCAAGAACCAATTCAAAAACAACAAAAATTAAACACAGTTTGTCAAGAAACTTTTTGATTCAAACAAATTGGAAACCAAGTAATAAATACAAGTGTATGCAGACAAAATCAATACACATAATTCTACACACAATTGCTTAACACATTAGTTTTGTTCAATTCAGAAAGCCATCCAGATCTACAGATAAAATCAACTGATTGATTTTAAACCATTGAGAATAATTATGCAGAAAAATAAAGTGTAGTGATACAAAAAGCTTAAAGCACACCAAGATTTATACTGTTTCACTTACAATAAAGCTACATCGAATCTCACCTCACACCAAGATGAAATTCACTAGATCAAAAAATTATTTTCACAAAAAGAAGATAAAAAATAGTTCTTGAACACTACAAGAACCAAACCACACATTGTAACACCCTGTCACAACTGTAATGCCCACCAGGAAACCCTATCTTGGCACTTACAAACACAAAATTACAATAAAGTAAAGAAAAGGAATGGATTCACCTTAACTATGAACCAAGAAACACAAAGGGATGTCTCAATTTCCAACAACACTTTGAATAACCTTTAAACTCAAGTTGGATGATGAAAATTAGGCCCCAAGAACACTTAGAGATCAACAAAGACTAATTTTCCTAAAAAAAACAACACACTATTGATTTTCTCTAATTGTAAAAATGTATTGTGTGTAAGCAATTCTCAGACCTTTTTCTTGAAAACATACTCAGCCTTTTATAGGAGTTAAAACAGAAACATATTTAAAACAGAATAGGGTAATGTTAAGAAAATCAACTGGTTAAAAATCAAAACAATTCATTGATTTTACTTAAAACTCTTAGTTTGTTTCAAAACTGATTTTTCTTAAAAGGAATTTATTTAATTTGAAAATACTTGATATATTACATATTAAAAAAAAAAAAATTCAGACGTAAACTAGAGAAAAAAACTAAAACATTTCAGTATTTTCAGTTAATTTATTTGAAAGATAATAGATTGAAAAACTACACCTTTCTAGAAAATATAATTATAACCAGTTGAAAATATTTTTAAATGCAACTTTCCAGAAAATTAATTATAACTAGTTGAAAACCTTTTTCATGAGTTGAAAACCTTTTTAACTAATTAAAAAACAGTTTAACCTTTTGAAAATTATTTTGTTCTTGGATCCTTCATCATTCCTAAAGGTAAAAGATAAATCAAGACAACCAAACCAAAACTTAAGCTACCTAGACCCACGAGGCAACAAGTCTTCAGTCAAGACTTCAATCATGGCTTCATCAAACACTTTAAGTTGGGATCCTTAAGATGTCTAACAGTCTGTTTATGGAATCCCCTTTACCAAAAGGTAGATTTTCAACCATTTTCAGAAATGATTTACAATAACTTAGCTCTGATACCAGCTGTTAGAATAGGTGGCTTTTAAAAAGAGGGGGAGTGTATTATTTTTGTAAGATTTTCACAAATATTGTTGTTAGATTGAAAACTCAATTAAATCAACTAAATGATTTACCTATTCCATTGATTATAAAAATCATAACATGTATATAACCAAAATATAAACTAGTTGTTTTGAGAACTCAATTGATTGATTTACATTCATAATACTTTAAAATTGATTATGTGGCAAATATTAGAGTAAGAGAAAGAGATAATGCACAAGAGAATTATATTGGTTCACTCTTAACCAAGAGTTACATCGAATCCTCAAAATACCACTGAGAATTCACTAAAGCAATCAAAGAATATTACAAGAACAACCAAAAGTGTTGATCTTGAACCCTTCAAGAACACACAACACTCATAACCACACACAAAATTCAAAAACCCTATCTAAGTATGTTTACAACACAATACAGTAAAAAGAATGAAGTTCAAATACACCTGGGTTTAGTAAAAGTGAAGAACAACAAAATTTATAAACCAGAAACCCACTTCATATCACAACAATGATCCAAGATTCAAATGTAATCTCCAAGAATGATTTTACAAAAATTTGTTTCTCTCTCTCAAGTGTTGTGTTAAATGATTAGAAAACATCTTCATATAAGCTAAGAAAACTTGTTAAAACAGTTTGATCATTTAATGAAATCAGTTAAATCAATTAAAAACAGTTTCATCAAGATAACAAAATTCTATTAAAATTATTTAATTGATTTATGAAAATAATTGATTGTTTTCTTTTAACAGATGAAATCATCAAATAAAAATCCAGTTCATTTATCAAAATAACTGGTTGATTTCACTTAACAAAAAAGAAAAAAAAAACAAATATTTATTAAATCCTATAAGAAAACTTAAATGTTTCAACTGGTTGATACAATAAATCAATTTGTTAAAATACTTACTATAGTCAACAAACTTGACTAGAAGAAATTTCAACTAAGTAATATACGAATCAACAAATAAAAATTAACAAAGATTTAAAAAACAAAAAAAAAATAAAGGAGATTTCAAATTAGGTTTACTTGGATCATAATGAGATGCAAATTTACATAACAAAATCTACCTTACTAGACACACACACAACAACAAGTCTTCAAGAAAGATTTGGAAATCATCAAAGCTTCCTTGTTCAACATGGATGACTTCTCATATGAACATCTATCTTTTCATTTTAGCGGATTTTGATAGACTGTCTAATGGACCATTTGATGGCCCAATATATGGTCTAGACAAATTATCTAATGTTTTTAAATACCTTGTTGCATATGTGTTTCCACCCTTAGCCTTTAAATTTCAGTGAGATAAACTTAAAAGTTATTCCAAGTACTATGTTTGGGATGACCCACATTTGTGGAGTTTATGTAGTGATCAAGCTATTTGCATTTGCATCTTAGATCATGAAATATATCACTTTTCTCATGCCTCACTTGCTAGATGAAATCTTGGTGTGCAATAAGCGGGGAAAAAGGTGTTAGACTGTGGTTTTTGTTGGCCTACAATTTTTTTAGATGCTTGGAAGGTCTTGTACACCTATGAGTAGTGTCAAAAAAGTTGGAGTTGCTATATCTCGTAGGTAGCAGATGCTCCAACAACCTATGTTGTTCGATGAATTTTTCTATGTGTATGGTATTGATTTTATGGGAGCATTTTATGTTTCTTTTGAATTTACATATATTTTATTTATTATAGACTGTGTCTCCAAGTGGGTGTAGGCTATAGCTACTATAACTAATAATGCTCGAGTTGTTGTGCATTTTTTCAAATCCCATATCTTTGCACATTTGAAATCCTTCAAGCCATTGTTAATGACCAAGGCTTTGTTGAAGAATATGGGGGTGGTCCACAAAATTTCTACATCATACCATAGCCAAACCAATGACCAGGCCGAGATATAAAATAGAAAGATTAAGTGAATTCTATAGAAGGAAAAAAGAAAGAAAGAAGACAAAAAATGAACAAAAGTATGTTGAACAAAATGACTTTGATGATTTCCAAAACTAGCTTGAAGAATCTGTTGTTATGTGTGTATAGTTAGGTAGATTTTAAGTTGTTAATTTTCACTTAGTTATGATCCAAGTTTGTATGATTTGAAATATCTTTTAAATGTTTTGTTTTTCAAATATGTGTTAATTTTAGCTAGTTGATTTGTGTTTTAAATCAGTTGAAAAAGCTTTTTTTTCAAGTCTGATGACTACATCAAGTTTTTCAACATGTTGACTTATCGCGACAACCGATTGAATAACACTTATGATTTTTAAAAGGATTTAAAATTATTTGTTTTCTTTTTTCTTTTTTGTAAAGCAAAATCAGCCAGTTATTTTCATAAATAAATTGGTTTTTTATGTTGAGATTTTAAGAAAAAAATAAAATAACCAGTTTCTTTTAAAAATCAATTATGTAATTTTAACAGAATGTTGTTATGATTTTCAAACTATTTTTAAAAGCTTTTAACATATTTCATTTAATGATCAAACTATTTAACCATCTTTTAAAGTCTATATAAAAACTATTTTCTGATCATTTTAAAAACACTAAAAGAATTTATTGAAAATGATTTTTCAAGAGAGGAGATCAAAGATCTTTGAACATCAATATTGTTATCTTGGATCATTGCTTCTGTTTGAAATAGGATTTCAAGTTATTTCATCTTCTGTTCTTCAATTGTGTAAGGCCCAAGTATATTCTTATTCATATTTTTAATTTGTATTGTGTTTTAAAACAGTTTTAGATATTGTTTTTGGAAACTGTGTTTTTGTTAAAAGTGTTGTGTGTTCTTGAAGGGTTTAAGACCAACACTCTTGATTGTTTTTTAACATGTTTCTGATTACTTAGTGATTTCTCAGTGGTGTGCTAAGTACTTGATGTAGTTCTTGGTTAAGACTGAACTAGTATAAATTTCTTTGTGTAATTCCCTCTTCTTTATATTTCGAGAAACTATTTTATATTTTGTATTATGTGTTCTACATAAAACAATAAGTTGATTTGTAAAAACTACAGATTTATATTTTTACAGAATTGTTAATCTGTTAAATAACTAGTTCAAAAGATAAATCAATTGATTGATTTAATTGATCTTGTCAATCTAACACCATTTTTTTTCAAAAACCTTGTGAAAACAATTCTACCCCGCTCTTGTTTCAGTCATACATTCTAACAAAGTATAGATATTGTTCCTGCTAGGGAGATGGAACCTAGAGAACTATTGAATAGCGTTGTTTCCTTCCTTGCTTCGGGCAGATTATTGGAACTTCACTGTGATTCTTCTCGTCTCGATACTACTCCTTCGGGTCCCGGTCGCTCAGCCTCAGGTGAATGCCGAATGGAGGGGGGGGGGTTACCTGTAGAAGGCACTCCGACGCACAAGTCAGTAAAAAGGGGATTTGGCCCTCGGAGGTGTACCGTGATAATGACGTACCTTGTTCTTGGAATGTGCGCTCTTTATATTATTTTAATGGGCTTACCTTATTGATTCGGATTGGTGGAGTAGATCACACTTAGAAGCGTATTACCTAGTTCTTAATGGTAGTTTAGCTTTACTGACCTTAATTTGAGGGTTAATAGTTTAAGTTGTTGAAGATGGAGGAAATTTCTTCTCTACTCAGTCTTTGTGTGTGTTTGATGAAGAAAATGGCTAGTTTGCTTTGAAGTTTTAATGGGTTTAGATGATCTTGTATTTAGGCCTGTGTATGTGTAAGGTTGCCTTTTGCTACATGACCTATCCTAGATGCCTAATCAAGCACATGAAGTGGTTAAAAGTTTTTTTCAAAAAGCTTTTTCATGTTTTCTAAAAAATCAGGATACCGCACAAAAATAAATCTGTTTGCTTGAAAAACAATAGATTTATTTTTGTTCTGCTAAAAGGATTTTCGAAATTTTGTTAAGGCACCAAAGGTACAACTCAGTCAGTTATTTCAGTTAGGTGAGTTGGCAGTTTTACTAAAAATAAATTTGTTAGTTTATAAACTGAATCTGTTGTTTTCCTAACAGCTTTTTAACTGGTTTTTTAAAATTGGTTAGAAATTTTTTTCTATATAAAGAAAAGCTTCTCTCACATGAAGGGTTGTTGATCAATCACGATTTTGACAGAGATTAAACACTTTATGTGTGAGAAGAAGAATTGAATTGAGTTTTGAAAGGTTTTTCCAAAGGGATCTTCAAATGTGCTTGTTCTAGGAGAACCTTGATCTTGGTGAAGGTGCTGACACTGTTTTTGCTACGATAGGGACAACAGGTTTATGTTCTTGCATCTTCTTTTCAGGTGCTATCTTTCCTTTATCCTTTCTTGTAAAAGGTGTAAGTGTTAGTCACTCTTTGATAGGGTTTCTTGGAGTGCAAGGTGTGCTGAAAAAGGGTTTTTCAGCTGAGTTTGTAGTGTTCTTGTAGGTTTTAAGAACTGCAGTGTTGTAATTGTTTGGAATTGGTTTTTAGTGTATTTCACCTTGGAGTGAGGTGAAACTGGATGTAACTCTTTATGAGTGAACCAGTATAAACCGTGCTTGCATAAATCTTCTCATCCATGCACTCGTTTCTGGTTTTTCTTTAATCTGTCAAGAAGGAAATCTGTTTACTTGAAATTAAATCTATTAATTATGGGCTTAATAAAAACTGTTCTTCTTGATTTGGAAAATTTCTTTAATCATAAACAAAGCTTTTGAATATAAGTTTGTAATTGGTTTAAGGACGAATAGTTTTCTTCATTAATGCCTTGATAAAGATTTAATGTCTTTGAAGCCCTGTGTTGAATATTTGTGATTGTTCTTTTGGTAAATTTTGTGTTCTTCAAAACTGTTAAAAGTGAATCAATCTAGTGTTTCTATTTTTCATTGTTTGATCTTAATCCTAATCTGGATATGCTTTGTTTGTGTTAAAGTGGTTTGAAGAATCAATCTGTTCATTCTAAAATCAATTTGTTTTTTTTCTTCTGTTAAACTATAAAACAATTTGAGTTTGCGAAAATTTTATAACTTCAATTCACCCCTCCCCTCTTGAACTTAGACACTAATAGACCCAACATAAGTCTGTCGGTCGGCCTGCACATCTGTGCAGGGCTCGGTTCAAGAGACCGAGCTATGGTATTTGACCAGTCGGTCCATACCAGTACAAATATATAGTTTAATGCACATGTTACACCGTTTACTACATAAAAAAAGACAATAAAAAGAGTGGTGTCTTGAAATTAAAAGAGGAGTTGAGTTGTAATGCTACAATATTTTTGGATTTATTGACCATTTTTCCTCTATTTTCTATGCGCTAAGTCTTTTTTCTGTAGTTTTTCCCACTTTTATCTTATCCCCACTATGCTTACATGTTTTTAAAATTTTGTAAATATTATAGTCTTAATAAGCATATGGTAGTGTTTGTCTGCATGAATGTTGAATATAAATACAAACCTAAACACTTGAGAATTGGAGAGCGTCTAGTGTAATAGTGAATATATGCTTGGAGACGAGTGAGATACTAAATATATTAGTAAATACTTGTTTTGATTGATAAAGATTCTGTTGAATTTGATTAACATTTGTTTGATTAAGTTCAATTCTATGCGAGAATTGAAAGATGATGTAAAGAAAATCAATAATGAATTTATTGTAGAATGAACTTGATAGTCAAAATGCTTGCTTTATTATTTCTTAAGCATCTCTTTTTTTTTTCTACATTTGAAAAGGCCATTTTTATCTTTATTGTTATTTTTAACCTTTACTTATAGAAAAGTTTTGAACACTAATCAATTGAAATAATTATTGGGTTCATTGGACTAACCATACTTGTACTATCATCTCTTTGATGTTAGATGGTTTAGAATTTTGTTAGACAGTCTATGTTGATCTATTTTTAATTTGACTATTTAAAAAACAATGATAAACTCTCTCCAAAATGGGTAGGATGGTCCTTTATATTTGACCACTATATCATCAAAATATACTTCGATTATGTCACCCATGAGTTTCCTAAAAACTCTCTCCACAAGAAATTGATATATTGCACTAACATTTTTTAACAAAAACAAGATGACTTTATAACAAAAATTAGCTCCCTCGGTCATGAAAGTTGGGTTGTCTTCATTGGATGGATACATTATGATTTGATTATATCCCAAGTATGCTTCAAGGAAACTAGGCAACTCATAACTCTTTGGGTTTTCAACAATTTGATCTATGTCTAATAGATGGTATGTGTCATTGGGGCATCCCTTGTTTATGTCTGTATAATTTGTATACATCCTTCTCTTGCCATTTGTATCTTTTACCATAATCATGTTTGCTAACCACATGGTGTAGATGATTTTCCTAATAAAGCCAGCTTTAAGTGACTTCATGTTCCACAACTAAATGCCTTTCCTCACCAAGTTTCCTATTTCTTTGCATTGTAGGTTTAGCATGAGGAAGTATGACAATATTATGATACATGAAGTCTGAGTCGATGTCAGACATATCTATTGTATTCCATGCAAAAGGTCGGTATTCTTTACAAAGACTCATTCTATTTCATCTCTTAATAAGTGGCTAATCATCTTGCCCACCTTTATACATTAACTAGGTTGAGAATCCAATTGCACATTCATCAAGGGCTCATGAAAGGTAGGCTGATTCTTATCAAATTCGGCTTGTGGATTAAGGTCAACTCTACATTAATAATAAAAGCTCAAGTTATGTCTTCAATACTGTGACATGTTTGCACTTTGTTACTCAGTTTCATACTCTTCTGGGAAATTTAAGACCTCATCAATCTGGGTTGCACTACTGATGGGAGTTTTTAATGAATAAGGAATGACTTTGAGACTCTGTGCATAACATTCTCTTTCCATTATGGGATTAGCCTTTACCATGATAATCTTTTCATCCTTATAAAGGAACAAGTCATGTCTGGTGTAGAAACAACGACTCCGAGCTAGTTGAAAGTTCTACACCTAATTAAAACATTATACAAAGAGTCAACCTCTACTAACTGGAAACGAGTGCTTGAAATGTTTCACCTATGTCAAATGTAGTAAGCAGTTTGACATATCCTCGGGTGTATGTTCCTTTATGAACCCTAATAACAAGTTGGAGTATGACTAAATGAGGGAAGTAGGTATGTCAAGCTTTAATAACATTGAACAGTAAAGCATGTCTATCGAGCCTCCATGGTCGATGAGAGCTTTTCAACACTCCAATTTGCTTGTAGAACTTGAATTGCCTCCCTCAACAAATCCTTCCACTATAATGTTGATCGTCTCTCTAATGTCATTGGGGTTTTGTTGAGGTTTTTCCCTTTTTCTTGCTCGATCTCTGTAGTCACCTGATCCTGGTGATTTCCCCTTCCTTAACCATGAAAACTACCCGCCTCCTAGATAATAACATCTCAACTAAGGTTCATGTAACTTTCATGCACTTACTAACAAACCTTCTCTTAAAGGCTTGTCTGGTATTTAAGACAAAGGTAGAAACAACTTTTCTTTCCTTTTTCCTTGTAGTAGAGTTCTTCTTTATGTTGATATATGGTGTTGCTCGATTGCAAAGCTCTTCCATATTGGTTGGTAGGTCATCGTACAACGTGTCAAAGAATTTTCATGGGCGAAGGTCCACCAAAAGCATATGCATGACAACCACTGGGTAGAGTTTGAGAATATGTATTCCACAACAAGAAATTATTCTCATTGAACTTTTGTATCTCATAGTTTATTTCCATGGATTTAATACCGACTTATGCACTTCGCACTATGAATAGTATTGTTTATCGGAATAATGACTATATACTATGAAATAGTACACCTAGTAAGTTCCTAGGAAAGAGCACTGGAACAACAATGGAAACTTAAATACCAAGTATTTCTTTGTCAGAAGTTTCCAAGATATGGATTTTTACACTGTCACACTCTATATTCAGTAACAAAAGTAATTCTCTTTTGGTGTGAGAGATCAGACTAGCTACAATCACAGAGCATGCTCAAATTTTTCTACAACACCTTTCTAGAAGCAATAGCAAAGGAATATAATCAAGAACTAAGCTCTGATACCACTATTGGATACTAAAGTAACAACATAAAAACTCAACTTAAAAAATGAAGAACCAACAATTGAGTGGTCCATTATGATGATGATGATGAAGCAACAATTCTGTTTGTAGTGAGTGCCATAAGACTTCTGGTTTGGGAACAATTTTACCCATGTTCCATGATATGCGCAAAATGTTCTTACCATAAAAGAGTGTTGATCTCCCAAGGTGGAAAAAGGTGGTTTGCCTTGCAAGACGAGTTTTGACTCCGAAATATGATCACTGAGATTGTCGAAAACGATAAGGAGAGATCCACTAGCAGGAGCTTCTCTGTCGTTGAAGTCAATAAGAGCATAAAGATTTATAAATATATAAGTGAATATGAGAATTGAGTGAATACTCCTTGTGCTTTTGGGCTTGGATTAAAATACATTTAAAATAAATAAGAGACATAATTGATTATTGAATATTTGTAATTCAATCAATTTTTACTATATAAATATTCCAAGTTATACCATTACATTTGATTTGATCGGATTGCATCTTATCTGATTTGATTATACCCGATTTGATTGAATTTTAAATTATTATGTATATATCCATATATCTTAATACTTGGATGTAGACATACAATTTAATATTTTGTTGAAAGCATGAATTATTTGTGAAATTCAATTATGTACACTCTCGGTGTTATTTATATAGAGAGACGTAATTATATGAATATAATTGCAGTGGATTTACAAATAGGGAGAAGTTTGACGCTGTGGTGCTTTGTTCCTAGAATTTGTGCCCCATTCGATGGCTTCAGCAACTGCTCTTTGGCGTTCAATGGCAGTGATATCATGATGAAGAAGACTGAGAGGGGCATCGATGGCTTCTTGGTCTTGTGATGGGGTGGGTATGTGAACAGTTCCTGAGAGATCTTGACTCCGTGTGAGTGTCCCAAGGAAACTAAGAGCAGTCACAACATCACTGATAAAAGGTCTCACTGATGGCTCATCATTCAAACACATGGCTGCTACTGCCACTGCTTGATGCAAGGATCTCATTGGGAAGTTTCCTCCTAGAAGTGGGTCTGCTAATTCTGAATATCTGTTAGGGTCCTTCAATAATGGAGATGCCTGTTTCGTATCAAAACAATTAGGTTATAGTGAAATTTAATATATGCTAGTGACTCATTCTACAAATTTAACATTCGTCCATTACAGAAGATGAACACGAAAACTGACCCAATCAATGAGATTTTGCTCCCGTCCTGGTCTTGAGTTATCAATGACTCTCCTTCCAGTGATCAATTCAAGCAAAACAACTCCATAGCTGTATACATCAGATTTTACTGTTAGTTGACCAGTTCTTTGATACTCAGGAGCACAATATCCATAAGTACCCATTACTCTTGAAGATACATGAGATTTGTCCCCTGTAGGACCCAACTTTGCTAATCCAAAATCAGACAGTTTTGCATTGAATTCTGTGTCTAATAAGATGTTTGATGATTTCAAGTCACGGTAGATCACTGGAGGATTCGCCTTGTCATGCAAATATTCTAGACCTTTTGCAGCATCCAAAGCTATTTTTATTCTATTGAACCATTCTAGAGGCTTTTGTCGTGGACCAAGATCTGCGCCAAAGTTCAATAAAATATTCATGATCTGCATCAACCTTTAGCTTCTAGCTCTTCTGTGTTTTGATTTTTCTCAAAAGGAAGTCTACTTTTTTGAACTCCATTGTTCTTGTTAAACTTTCTAACTTCTAATCTCAATGCTAAATATCAAATTTTAAATTTAAGGAGAATCTTACCAAGAAGATGGTCCTCAAGGGATCCCAGTGGCATGTACTCATATACCAATAATCTTTGATCTCCATCAGCACAATATCCAATTAGATTCACTAGATTTTTATGGTGCAAAAGACTCAACATTAAAACTTCAACAAGAAACTCTCTATTCCCTTGTAATCCATTCCTGTCGAGTTGTTTCACAGCTACTTCCTGTGCATTTAAATTACAAATGTCAATGGCTTGTCCTTCAAAAGTTTATCCATATCATCAGAGAAAAAGAACCAAGTACTTAATAATAAGTGCAAAATAAAGTGTCATTGTTCTACCTGTTTTGTTTTCTCAAGTCTTCCTTTGTAAACCCTCCCAAAACCACCTTCTCCTATTAGGCATTCCTGCCTAAAGTTCTTTGTGATATTAGCCAATTCCCTGTAGGTGAATGTTTGAGCAGCAATGTTGTTGTTCCTATTATCTTTATTGACCTCCTTGTTTATTTTAGGTTCTGTTTGGGGGTTTGTGTTTGCCTTGTTATCTGAAAATAAAAAAGGTACATCAAGAATCCCTCAAGAGGTAAATTTTTCATTACAAAATATATATTAATAAAACTTAGAAGAATTGGTAGAACCCTAGTAAAAAGATTAATCCAACCTTAAAATTTCGCATGCACCAAATTGTGTATAAAATGATGATCAAATTCATGGAGATGATGAACATAGGATTGAAATCACTAAAAATCATAAAAGGGGACAACAAGTGATTTGGTTTCGTAATTACAGAGCCACAATGGGGAAAATATACAAATGATTTTTATAGGTTTCAAGTAAAAGAGTTTTCCTCTTCGTTAAAGTTCATTAGGGAAAACTATATAATAAGAGTTCATGATTCATATTTCTTGTTCAAATGATTTTACCTGATCGTGGCTGAGTTGCTTGGGTTGGTTCTTTGGGAGAATGAGCAGCAACCTGTTGTATCTTCTTTCCGTTGTTAGAATTTTTTGGCACTTTATTGGATGAAAAACATGAAAAGCAACTCATTTCTCTACAATTTTGATTAAAATACTAAAAAATATATTTTTTTAAGGGGCAAAAAAGAAGGACCTTTAGATAGATTCAATTTAAAATCCTAGAGACTCCAAATTTTCAATCCATCAACAAAAGCTTCTTTATCTATTTACGTGCCCATAAGCGCAAAGAAAAATATATTTTACAAATTGAAAATGTTTTTAAAATTTTCAGGAGACTTCAATATCCTTGTCTTCTGAACTATGAAATCAAAAGAGCAGAAGCTTCACAAATACTAATTTGGGTTGTTTAACACGAAGCTTTTAACAAATTATGAAAGGAAAGGAGAAAGAAAAATCTAATGGGGTTCAAGAACCAAAGGACAAAATAACAAGGACAACCCAATTGAAGATGCAAACCCCATCAAAACCCAAATGCCATGCATCTAATGGGGCTTAACAAACCAAGAAACAAAGAGACACCGTGGAGAGGTGTTGTCGTTTAGGTCAGTATGGGAACAAACTTAGATGATGATATTTCTTTATGTTCCCAACTAAGGTTCCGAGTAGAATGGAATGAAGTTTTAAACATTCTCTCAATTTGCATGAGAGAGAAAGAGAGACATAACCAATTCCAACGTGTGGAGTAAAGTTAATTATGTCGTTACACAAGACAATTATGTTCCATTATAGAATGAGAGATGACAAAAATAGATGCAATTCAATCTATATTTTGACATAGTACTATAGGACATGATGAATATTAATATCTTTCCTTGAATCATCTTAACAAAGTTTAGAGACTAACTATATGCTAATCAACTCACAAACCTTAACTATATGCTAATCAATAGTGAAGGACAATATCAACTTTAAAAATAAAAGAAATTCTAACTAAAGTTTTGAAAAATATCTCTCTTAAAATTTAGAGATATCAAAAGCACATAAATACTTAATCAAAGAAATGAAATTCACCAACCAATCATACTACACGTTTCATAAGACCAATCATGGCAATGATACAATGCATAGAACAATTCAAACACATTATACTTTAGAGCTATCAAAATTTACAACTATCCTATCGGTAGAGATAATGAAGCAACTAACATATTATAGATAATAAGAATTTCAATTATACATTTCTAATTAATTAAACTATTGAATTAAATATTAAATGACAAATTAATTTTGATTTTATATAATGTGGTAACCAATTTATTAAAAATTGTTAAATATTTTCATAATTATGATAATTTTATATCACACTACAAAATAAAGTCCATTTAGTAATTGAGTTTAATGACCAAAATCGTTTTTGCAAATTGTGATTGAAATAGCGATCGACTAACTTTTGTCATAAATCAGTAATTGAAATAGTGACAGAATAATTTTTTGGTGGTATTAATTGTGTATAGCGTCCAAATAATGTCTCGCAATGATGGTAGCTAAAGTTTAATCACTAAATCGATGGCTATATGAAGTAAAAAAAACAAGTTATGTTGTTGGCGACCGAAATGACGACTGAAACACAATTTATTTTAAAGATCAATTTTTGTTTCATTTGCTATGTTAAATATTTTAATCTAGCGACCACATCTACGACCGAGGTGAGAGATTTTTTAGAAACCTAGTTTTATTCGGTTGCGGAGAATATTATTAAAATATTGAAGATTAAATTAATTGAGAGAGGACTATTATTTCTATTTATGTATTTATTCTCACAAAAAAAAATCATTGTGTTGCTGCGAAGAGAAGTGTCCTCTTGAGTGTTGTTGCTAAGAGAAAGTGTCCTTCTGAGGACTTTGCACCGATCGCCATCTTGTGCTACTATGCTATTGTGTGTTCCACGATATCAGGTTTCTTAGTTTATTCTTCTTAGTTTCGTTGCACCACTGTAGTGTTTTTATTTTGTCTTTGTTTCCATATAACCCTAATTTCAAAATTCTTAAAATATCTCTTCCTTCTTTTTATTTTATACTCTGATTCTGGCATTTCTCATTCTTGGTGGAGAAAAGTTTGTAGTATGTTAACTGCTTAGGTAGATGGTGGTCGAAAATTGTATTTGGCAACTATGATAATGATTGTGGAAGGGTCCAATTTCCTGCTCATATTTTATCTTTTTTTTAGAATCTGACTATTCCCTTTATGTCAAGGCTCAAAACGAAATAATAGTGTACATGGTAGAAGTATTCAACTATAATGTGTATGTGGTGCGGATGACTCTGGTTGGAAGACAATTATGTACACACAACCTTAGGTAAAAGACTTTTGCCTAACTATATATAAATGTAGTATGGGAACTCAGAAGATAAATAGCTCAATAAGGGATCCCACCGGTCGTTATCAATTGACCTTTAATACTATGTAGAGTAACACTTTTTGGTGGTGTTTTTTATGTTAGTGGAGTCGAATGTTCCCGAAAATTATTGGCATATATTATTAGATGCTTAACATATTTTATACACTGGTGCAAAAAAAGGTGAAAAATGGTAGTTATTTTAGCATTAAAACGACGGCTATAGGACTATTGTGTTTTAGCACATAGTTTATTCTCTCCAATCAAAGGCGATGACTATTTGACCACCATGTTAAATGCATTATAAAACGGCTACTATGGTAAAAGTCATCATGTTATACCTTCCCATAAGTTTATACAATACATGCATGAAGTATAAAACGACAGTTATGGTAAAAACAGTCGTTTTATACCCTCTCTAACCTCAGCACAGATTGTGGCCTTAAACAACAATTATTACAATAACCACCATTTTACACCCCCACGAGAGGTATAAAACGATGGTTTTGGTCATAATCGCCATTTTTTATGGGAATTTTTTTAGTTCATTATGTTTAATACTAACTTCCATCTAAATTGACTTGTTCAATTAGATTCTAGCCAACCAAATACACAAATTCAGAGAATCAAATTATATATATTGATAAAAATGTATTACAAACACTAATAACATATTCCTATCTATCTATTTAATTCCTACATTATTGATTATTTATCCTAGAGTTATAGAAACTAAATAAATATGTGGCTCAAGCATGTCTCGCATAATTTGTGGCAGACAAAGGTAGTGGACTCTCATCTGTAAAGAACTGCATTACAAAATAAGGTTCAATTAGTATTAAGATTCATATATGCTAAAGAATTATAAAGAATAGTTTAAATATTATTACCTGCTCTCAATCCCTTCGAATGTCTACTCTTATAATGGTAATCATCCATTGCATAATGTAAACGCCATACTCGTATCCTCTCGGTTGTCTATTACAATATAATTCAATAAAAATTAAAAATTAATATTGATAAACATTGAAAAGAGAAAGACAAAAATTACAAACCCTTAGTGTCTACCATTTCAGATTTTGATCATTTGAATTGGATCGACCTTTGAAGATGTTATATCCATGCCATGAATTGATTAATACAAAACATTGCGTTAGTAGATATTTAAGTAACATACGCAGTCAAGTTTATAGTGTAATTATACACATTAATTATATTCTTCCGATATGTGGATGGCTTCTTGTGTAGGAAATAAAACCACACAGCAGTCTTATCAACCATGGATAAGACAAGAAATTGTCAATGACCCATATATCATCTATGAAAAGAGTTAGTGAATATTTAAAACATGAAATAGTAATAATTGACGACTTATAATTGAACTTACTCATTAATATAAGGGCATGATAAATTTATTTTCCCTCTTTTCCCTTATTGATGTATGATTGAGTTTCAAATTTCTTTGCTCCAATCGGATTAATATAATAGGGATCCAAGAATTCATAGACATTTTGATTCTCGTTATTGATAGAAACTCCATAGACAAATACCTACAAGTTATTAGTTAAAACATAATCAATAATAATTTAACATAAAGTAAATTGAAATATAGGTAAAGATACTTACTCATAAAAAATTGCATTATATTTATATTGAGCTTCTGATCTCTACCTGCAAATTCTAACAAATCTAACATGCATATGTCAGTGTCATGTCAATGTCTCTTTCAAAAAACGTATCATCCCACAGAATGTCCACAGGGTTTTGACCAATCTTTTTAGCAGCTGCATCTAAGAAAGCTATAGGATCGTCAATGGGAACCTCATGCTTCTTTTTCATACTTGGTTTCCGATGAGGTTTCTATAAAATAGAGAACATTTGTATTAAATTATATGTAATATATAAATATAAATTAATATAATCAAATGAAATTATAACTGAAGGTTCTAGTATAATTCGAATGAGGTTTATGGACCAGGCTATGAATGTTTGAAATACATCGGCCATAGTTGTTACCTCATCTGAAGGTAGTGGAACATGAGCATCAGCTACTCGTACTTTTTCCACCGTTACCTTCACCACATCAGGGGAGAGATGAACGTTATGTAAGGTGGTTTCCTCTTGATAGACTTTTCCAATGGCCACCACCTAAGGAAAGATGCCACCATCTACCACTAGCTTGCATTGGCTCATCTGGCCAAAGACACCCCCTGATGTTGTAGGAGCTGCACAACTCCCCTTTGTGCTCTTGGGAGCGGGACTAACATGCGACTCAACACAATGTTGTTGTGATAGAAACACCTGTCACAACTCTAGCCGCATGCGTTCAGTCTCCTTTCACATTTCCTCCATTAATTCTTGATGTATCTTACTCGTCAGTTATGCTCTGGTCTCTGAGGCAGCGCAGGAGGATGAGTGTTGTGGTGTAACTCCGAAATAATGTTTAATTCCAACCCCTTTTCCAACTACATGTACACGATCACGGTGCTCAGGTTGTCCAATTGCTTCAACCAAGATATCTTGACGACCTTGAGGTACAAAATTACCTTGGGAGCTTTGCTCAACCAAGGAATCCTGTAAGAGACCAAAATCATATAAGTTTTTAATATAATTAATGCTTTAAAATAAATGTAAAGAAGGATAAAAATAAGTTACAATTTTTTCTAAGACTATCTGTGATTGCTCAGAATTATATGCACCCAACTTTTTAATTTAGGCCATCTTCGATTTTTTGTGGTGGGAAGGGGATGATGGATGTTCACAGACCCCTGTATCAATCTCAAACGCAATCCCATGTCTGGATTTCTCCTTTTCCATCATCAATGATTGCTCAAGCTTTCGATACCTCAAACAAGACATTAGGTGAGGGGTAACATTCTTTAATGTTGTGACTTGAGCTTTCTTCCGACGAACCTGTCATGAATGAAATAAATAGAGTGAATCAAATAATATTAAGTTATTAATTTTATGATGCATGAATAAAATAGTTAAGTAACTTCACTTACCAACCACACTTCAGATTCATGACTTTGAACAAAAATACGTCATGTCTCTTCATCAATATTAGTGTACTTTAAACAAGGATTTTGGCCTTTATAATAGCCAAAAACATATTTTGTCGTCAGTGTTGACTTAAACTGACAGAAGTTAATGCTGATATTAGATATAATCTTTGATCTCAGTAGTTCCACATTAGAGATCTCAAAATATGTCTGCAAAATAATATCATGAAATTAAAATTGATCAATTAATATTAAAAAGCATTATATGATAACGATAATAATGTAAAGCTTACCAGGACATCCTCCCAGAGCATGTTCCAGTCGACCTCTGACACATCATCCCATGAATTAATCAATATGGAGAGCCTCTCACGAGCAACAACTCCAAGATAGTTGTTGGAAGTCTCAACATTAGGACTAGAAGCCACTCCAATGTTGAAATCTACGTCGATAGGTGTCTTCTTGGAACTAGCACATCTCAATGAGAGACGCTTCAGTCTAGTAGGTCCTTTTTCGGCTCGTACAGAAGGGGAGATAGAAAAAATCGGAGTCTAATCGTTAGCCATATCTGTGTTAAAAAATTAGGTAACAAACATTAGTTAAATTGCCTCTAAAGAAAATCATATAAAACATATACATAAAATTCTAAATTTGTATTATCAAAAATATTTCTAAATTTGTTACCATAGTGGATTGCATGTTCATATATAAATTCCTTCAATGTGGTCTTTACGGGTTGCATGTACATCATCAACTACATCGTCATCTTTATTCATTATCATTGGTGTGAATGAACGAGGGTCACCATTTTCAATATCATCAATGGCCTCCCCTTGTTTTTTCCCGTGTAAAACAACATACCAATATTCTGACGAAGGATCTTTGACGTAGAAAACCTAAGATGCTTGTTGAACCATTATAAATGGCTCACTTCGATAACCTATCATTCGAAAGTCCATTAATGTGAATCCTGATTCATCAATTTTAACCCCAATCTTATTGTCAACCCATTTACCGTTGACTAGAACAGAAAATTTAGTATAGTCAACCTCTCATATCTTCTATAATCCCATAATATGCCATTGATCCAACTACATGATTTGAATCTTTTGAAGTAGAAAACTGCATTGAATTAGCTTCAAGAGTAACACCACAATTTTGAATTGTACTCTTTTCATCCATAGACTTCATGTAAAATATACAATTGTTCACTTTGTAACCTGTACAAGAAATGACATCAAACTTCAATCCAACAACCAACAGGTCAAGGTCTCTGATGCACTTGAATCCTTTAACACCTCGTCTTTAAACCAAGGCATGAAAGTTCTATTATGTTCCATCAAAACCCATTTCTCTGGTTGTCTTGGGTTATTTTCCTTCACAATGTCTTTATGAGAATCTATGTAAGGTATAACCTCATTTATGTTATTCAATATATATAAATGTGCTTGCTAGACTTCTGATCGAGATTTGCTTACCACATGTACAATGCCTAAACATTTACTTGTAGAATGCCTGTAGTGTCATGAGTTGGCTGGAAGACCTATTGGATTTGCTTTTGACATGTACTCTAAACAAAATTCAGTACTTTCTTCAGCTATGTACCTTTCAATCATTGAGGCTTCTGGACAATAATGATTTTTGACATACCCTTTCAAAATTTTCATATATCACTCAACAGGATACATCCATCTTAAGTACACTGGTCCTGATGAGAATCAAATAAAGGAGGCTTTTATTAATGGAGGAAGAGGACATCCACCCTCACATTTGAAGTTCTTCCTTCTAGTCTTCTCAAAATTAAAAGAAGACATAAAATAAAGATGA
>Ga0123342_1004486_pt1 | contig 21262 bp, 12 predicted proteins | sample Turbeawhitnodule_FD_89960 | JGI IMG/M metagenome (GOLD analysis project Ga0123342, IMG submission 89960) | Root nodule microbial communities of legume samples collected from Mexico - Turtle bean Mexico white nodule | ecosystem: Host-associated > Plants > Roots > Nodule | place: Mexico: Nepantla...
ACTTGTTACAGAAGCAAATATGAAATCAATACAAGCAGAAATCCTATCTCACACACTTTGATCAATCTCAATCTCTAAGCAATCTCAACTCTTTGAAAAACTCAAAAACTTGTGTTAATTGTTCTTTCTCAAATATGTTTTCTGAATATATTCAAAGATATTGTTTGTTGTCAAATCTTAACAAACTTATTCATTGCATTTAAAAGATTGGTCAAAGCATTAAAGACTGGAGCGTAATCAGTTAAAACATTTAAAGCTCAGTCAAAGCAAAAACCACTTTTCTGTTATGGTACCAAAACAAACAATCGGTTGTTTCCTCGAATCAATCGGTCGTTTTGGTTTTAACAGCTCAACCATTTGAAAAACAGTTTTCAATCTTTTCTAAAATGACCAAATTATAAAACAATCGGTTGGTTCGACAAAACAATCGGTTGTTTTTCACTTAGTTTGAAAAACACTTTTCTTTTAAAAAGATTGAGAATGCCTATGCTTTGGATTCGATCAAGGGTGAAGTACAAAACTCAAACTACCCCAAATCCTATCTAAGACAACTCAGCAACAGAAAGCACAGCCCTTCAACATCCTTCAAAGGGTTTTGGATTCTTCAAAGCTTGAACACCACTTGGTTCAACACTTTTGACTTGATAACTCCTCCATATCATTTTTATAAATAATTTTGTGTCTACTAGAAGCAAACATTTTGGTCCCATAAGTCTGGTAGATTGTACATTGGTCTTTGTAAAAAATAACATTGTTTCCACTGTCACACAATTGACTTATGCTAAACAAGTTGTGGTTTAGACCATCTACTAATAAAAAATTGCTAATACACAAAAAAGGTTTCAAACTTACATGACCACTACCAATCATTTGGTTGTGTTGGTCTCTTCAAAAAATTACTTTTCCTCCTTTCTTTAGTTTGAGGTTTGGGAATATTTTTCTCCTGTCATGTGACATGAGCAACCATTGTCCAGGTACCATGATAGGGATGTCTTTCCTTTTATTGAGAATATCTAGAAGATGTATTATTTTATTTTTAGGTATTCATACTGTTTTGGGTCCTTTCCTATTAGTTTTCATTGGTTCCTTTAAGAACCCTTTTTGAACAATTTATGGAATGCAAGATTGTCCTTATGCAACAAATCTATCAGAAAGTTTCTTTATAATCTTTTTAGGTTTTTCTTCTTTTTCTTAAAAGCGTATGTCATTTTTATCATGTGGGTTCCTAGAGAGTCCTATAAGGATGTTTATATATTTTTCACATTAGTCTAATTGAGAAATTATTTTTCTTAGAGTGGAGTTTTCTTTTTATAGACTTTCTACAACTTTTTGTACTTTTTTTTCCTAGTTTTTCTTTTAACAATAACAACTTTTTTTGAGTTTCTTCTAGCTTAATAATTTTTAGCTTCTATGGCTTGATTTAATCTTTTTTTTTCTAGCTTATTGTTAGTTTGAGATAGTTCTAAACTTATTTTGTTTAAACTATCTAGATTTGAGATAATTGTCTTATGTTTCCTATTTAGAGTCTTAAATTCAGTTTTGACACATTTAGTATAGGATGCTAATTGTATATATGCTTCTCTAATAGAGTAAATGTTAGAAAGGTCTACCTCTTCATCGTCCGACACGTGTTCTACGTCTGTCATGAGGCCAATATGTGCTTTTTCTTTAGATTTTGAGTTTGAGAGGTTTAGGTATTCCCATGTTGGCATTAGACTTTTTTTTTGGAAAACTTTCTCTTGTCTTTTTCTTCTGCTTATTCTGAACACTCAAACTTTATGTGTTCAGGTTTGTTGCAAGGAAAATATATTGGTTTTCTTTGGTTTCTTTGCTACAATTTTTGTCCTTTGTAGAGTTCCTTTTCCTTTTCCACACTATTTAAATTTTTGAGTGATGAACACAATATCCTCATCATCAAAATTCAGAATTGTCTGATGTATCCTCATTTGCCTCGAAGACCTTCAGAGATTTTGTCCTCTTGGCTTTATGGGAAGCTTTAAAGGCGAGGTTCTTGCCCTTGGTAGTTTTATAATCTTCTTGGAGAACCTACTCATGAATGAATGCCTACTAGTTCTTCCCGTAACATGGCTTCAAGATCTTGGAAGCTCTAAGAGCAAATTCTTCTACTCTCCATTTTGTTGGGAGAGTCCTCAAAAATTTGTCATTTATGTCATACTGACTTATGATTGTTCCCAAGAATCTTTAGATGTTTAAGATGGTTTGCATCCTGCTATCATGACTGAATGGAATCATTTTCTGCCATCCTAAAAATCTCATATTGAGTTTTTAGAAAGGGAAGCCTATTTCGTCTCACCTCTTTGGATCCTTCATGAAATAGTGCGATTGTTTCCCAAATGTCCTTTGTGTTGTCCATGGCATGGACTTTAGATGTTTCCTCTTCAGATAGAGAGAATAATAGAATATGCCTAACTTTGGAAATTAATTAATATAGTGTTCTCTCTTCCTTTTTTCCATGAATCTTGATCAGTGAAGTCTCTAGAGAAATCGAGTAGATATGAGATACCTTTCTTTATGATAGTAAAAAAATCAACATTTTTGTATTCAAGAAAGGATGTCATCTCAACTTCTATAGATCATATTTTTCTCCCTTGAATAATGGTGGCATGTTGATGGCTTGACCCTTGAATTCCATTGAGTTCTCAATAGGATCATTTCCTCACATTTTGTTAAGAAGTAACCCCTAAGGTTAGCTCTGATACCAACTGAAGGTACAATTGGCTCTAAAAGGGAATTGAATAGAGCCTAAACTCAATTTTTTGTACCTACAAAATTAACAAGGCAGAGCAATATCTAAAAGATAAGGGATGGAAAGAATAGTACACATAGAATTTATACTAGTTCATCCACAACTTGGGTTACGTCCAGTCCCCTTAAGCAACCTGCTTAAGAGTTTTTATCAACTCAGTATTATTCACCTCTCCATATAACAAGTATTATCCACCTCTCCAGGAAAGTATTGAACACCTCTCCAAGAAAACAATCTTAATCTCCCCTTGAGATCAAAACCTCTCAACAAATGAGAAAACACTCTCAATCAGAGAGCAAATAGAGAAAAGTCACAAGGTTATCTTCATAAAGTGAAGAATTTACAATATAAGGCTCACTCCCAAAATAATAAGTGTTTTAAATAGCATATCAAAACTATTATCTCATAAAGACTATAAACACTAATAATATGAATTCTTTATAATCTTGTTGTACTTGTATGCACTTGTGTATATCTTCTTCACTTTCAATGTCTTTATATAGTTTTTTGATAATGACCGTTGAAGCTTTAATTCTTCTCTTTGTTCATATAGTTGTTGGAAGTTGTATATAGAAACTCTTGCTCAGAATTGATTCTTCTATGTTTTGGACTTCAAATGTATTTTGATTTGTTTCCCTTTTAGTCCCAATGTGAACATTGATTCATTAATATTGTGATATTTGGATATCCTTCATTCTCATGCACTTGTTCATCATCTTCTCCATGTTAGACGCTGAATATGACAACTTTTTCTTTGATTATATTATGGCGTCTTTGAGCATATAAAACAATTTGAATTGTTTCCTTTATGATTTCTAATGTGAACGTTAACCCTTTAATGCATGTGATTGATTCTTGAATCATATCTCTGTAACGTTGCTTCATTGTAAATACCTTGGACGCTTGTTATGGAAATATTTGCTTTGTTGATATCTGTGCGTCTTTCCATTTGTAATTTTCTTCAATGCTTTCTGAAATTCTTTCTAACTTTTGTGGAGATTTGAACGTTGGATGTAATCTTGGATTTTGATTTGAATCTCGTTCTCCAGTTGAGATATGTTACATTTGATGTTGATTATGGAAAGTTTTGGTTTGCGTCTTTAATACTCTTTATTATTTGCAACAACTTTGAATGTTTGCAATTTCTTCCCATGAATCTTTCTCTACAATAATTTCATTATGCTCATTGGATGCTCATTAAGGAAACATGTGCATGTTGTCCTCTGCATCTTATGGTTCCTAAAATCATATTTACAAACCTTTTATGATTACCAAAGATATTAATATTTTCAATATGTAAGAGCAAATATATCACTGGATATTAATCTCTTAATATCTTAGAAATCATATGAATTATCAATACCTTCCATTCTCAAAAATTAATTCACACATAATATTAATATATTTAAGTTTATACATAATAACTCTTTTTCAATATAATCACAATTTCTTTTGAGTATATTTTCTTAAATATATTTTGATATCTCTTTTAATAATTAAGAAATGTATAAACTATTTTTTTAATCCTTTTCAAACACAAATTTCAATTATAATTAGGCACAACTGTATTTGAAATCAGTGTATAAAATATTTTTCATTAGTCATTCAAAATATATTAATTTTGCTCACTGTATTTCAAAGAATGTTTTGAGATATTGAACAATTTAGTCACATGATATATTCATTGAAGATTATTTGAAAACATTTTAAATCTCAATTAAAACACTATGTTTTGATCAAGGATGATTTGTATAATTTAGCTTTAATCAAAACGAGTTCAAAGAACATTTGATAAACATTTAAGCACATATAAAGGGAAAGAATTAAGTTTGAAAACTTTCCTGACACTTGATCATCTAGCATGTGATCAGTGTCCGATTGATCATCATTTGGTTCGTGTAACGCTGATGCTTCATATGTTCTTTTTAGTATCGTCCAACGCGTGTCTTGAGAGCATTGTCTATCACTCATTGTGTTAGTCTTACTAACCATGAATAATTCTCTTTATGCTCTTTGTTGGGTGAAAACATCGTCTATCACTTATTTGCTTTTGAGATATTCAATCTTCAAAGTCTATTCCGTCTAATACATTCTTGAAGTTTTGTTAACTTCCATTGTAACTTTTCGTTATGGATTTTTGTTATCAACAAAACATTCTTGGAAGTTTTTTATTATGAGATCGTTTAAGACTGAATCGTCTTAACAATGGACTCTATGAGTCAAGGTTACTAAGTTGCTTCTAGTGCTAAACTAATGATTGTTGGAAGTCATGCTCTCAATCAGTTGTTTTGCTACAACTGGAGTTTTATGCACGAAAGCTTCTTCGTTGCCTGCATATATCATCTCCCTGTCCATAGACATCATACCTCCATAGAAATACTTGAAGAGTAGTTGCTCATGGATCTGATGGTATATATGGGCAACTTGCACAAAGTATTTTGAATATGTCCTAGCACTTATACAAACTCTCACTGTCCAGTTGTTTGATGTCACATATATCCTTCCTAATTATAGTCACTATTGATGCATGGAATATTTTTTTCTAGGCACATCCACTTTAAATTCTCCTAACTTGCAACTAATCCAGGTGGAAGGTAATACAACCAATCCTTAACTACATCTTATAGTGAGAATCGAAAAGCCTTTAACTTTATATGTTCTTTAGGGACTCCACTTGGTGCAAACTGATATGAAATTCCTTGAGATGCTTATGTGGTTTCTCACCTGCAAAACCATGAAACTTGGGAAACAAGTGTATTAAACCAAATTTTAAGAACAATTAATTAAAAGGGGGTTGTCTAGTTGTTTGAACAAAAAATTAAAAGATAAGAGTAGATAAAAAAAACAGGTTGAGTCTCAAGTTCCTTCAACAATGAAGTCATCATCAATTAACATATATATTATTCAATCAATCTCCAAACAAGATCGAATTGACCAAACATGCATCAATGATCAACTTAAGAGAATCTAATTAATAAAACATGTGTCCACTAATTCATTCAGTACCTTACTCATATCTATATGTCTACTTGAAAGATTTAATGTCTTTTACCTCTTGAATTAAGCAAACAAGAGATTGTTCATAATAATGCAAAATAAACAATAATTCCAATTAAAGAACATAATTGTATCATCCACACGTGTTCAAAAACAATTCCAATAACAGAAGTTATAACTTAAAAAGACCAAATTATCTATTGCACCCTATTACAAATATTGAAGAATAAAACTTTAATTGCATAGAACCTCAAAAAAATTCATTGTGGAATCACAAAAGAATCAACCCGGAAGAGTTTAGTCTTCTATGCGAAGGAAAAATAAAATAATTAAAACAAATTAAAAAAACTAAGGAAATTGCGATACTTCATTCTCTCTCTTTGAAATTTGTATATTCTTTTCTCCATGGATTTTAGAATTATATTTTTTTAATATATTATTTGTTTTATTTCTTAGTTTTCAACTTTTCATGATTCTTATATTTTGTTTCTTCTTATTTTCATAGATAATTAGCTTCCAATTATGTTTTTGAATGTTGTAGATTTTATTTTCTAATTTTTTTAGTTAGATTTTGTTTCTTGTTTTGATTCAAAGAAACAACCTAGACTTTAATTGCTCAGGCCCGCTCGCATCAACAAGCTCTTTTTTCATATTTGTGACACTTCTATCAAACTACACCAGACTCTTCTTACACCTTCATTTTCATTGAACTTGATGTTGTTAAGGTGTTTTCTTAGGCTAAGTCTAAACATATGAGTTTATTGGATTGTTTGTTCTAAGAGGGATTATACCATTTATTATGACTAAAAATCCAAGATTAACAATAATAATCGTTAAAGCACAAATAAACCCAATTAGATTAATCGTATTTAAAATAGTTGATATATTTGTAATTTTAATCCAAGAAAACTATGATTAAATGCTCTAAGTGTGAATAAATTCATGCTCATCGAGGAAATTTATGTAAAAAACCTCCAGGTTTTGAAGATACATCCAACCCAAACCACATTTTCAAACTCAAAAAAGCTTTATATGGTCTTGAAAAACCTCACAATGCTTAATACGATACACTGAATAGTTTTTTTTTTGGAAAGTGGTTTTGAAAGAAGAAAAATGTTGATACTACCTTATTCAAGAAAGAGCACAACAAAGATTTTCTAATCAAGTTTACGTAGACAATATCATCTTTGGTGCTAGTAATATCCTTGTGCAAAGATTTCTCTAAGTTGATGGAGGAAGAATTAGAAATGAGCATGATGGGATAACTTAAGTCCTTTCTTGGGCTCCAAATTTGTCAAAAAGAAAAAGATATCATCCATCATAATGAATTCATAAAGATGTTAGTTCAGCATGTCAAAGGCAAAGTCCATGAAAACCCCAATGTATACATCTAAAATGCAAAATAAAAATGAAAATAGTAAGAAAGTAAATAAAATGATGTACAAAGGTAAAGGTAATATTTGATCTCTACTATTACTTTTAAGTTTTAAAGTATCACATTATGCATAATGTCTTTTTGGGTGCAACATTTGAATCAGATCAAGACTATAAAATGAATCTTTTGATATTGCTGTATGAGAATATTAATTTTATATTAAAAGGATTTTATAACGCAAACTATGCTAGAGATCTTATTGAAAGAAAGAACATAAGCAAAATATTGACTATTGAAGGATTCAATTTTATTAAATATAATTTAATTTAGATTTAAGAGAGTTCACAAATGATTAATTGATGCAACGATACTAACGTGTGAATAGTGCTGATTGTTTGAGATTTTTAGAGAAAGAAGAGGGATAAGTGACAATGACCCATGCTCCCAAAACAAAAGAGAGCAAAACGGAAACAAAAATTTAATTACCGTTAAAAAGAACGTTACTCCACTCTTCTTTCAAAACTCAGGAGAGTAAATGACATTTATGTTAAATAATTAAATGACATTATCAAATTTATTATTTTCACAATTTTAAAATTTAATTTTAACATCTTTTCATTATTTAAAAATTAATTATCACCAAACGCATAATTATTACAATAATTATAATAATAAGAATTTATATTCTATATTTACCTTCCAATCCAAATTAATATTTATTTAGATTAAACGACCTTATTTTAATATTTATTTTATTATTCTCAAAACTAAAATTTAAATTATATTTAATACTTTCTATTATAAATTTTAGACTAGTTAGAATTGTGTGTGACACAGATTTGAGAGGGAATAATATAGCTTTAGTCAATTGCAAGTCCACTAGGGTTTGTCCATAAGATAAATATCAATTTTTAAACAACTTTTCTTCCATTTCTAACTTTTCCAAGCTCAAGCAAGCAGCATACAATTTCCTGCTTCACTCCTAAAAATGGCTGTTACCTTCTCAAATCTCCACACAGACATAGGCCTCAAGTCCCTCAACGAATTTTTCTCTGGGAAGACCTACGTTTCTGGGTAACTCACTATTACTCTCACTTCTTTTTTTCATTTTTTTGCTCTGCTACTTCATTTCTAATTGACAAGTTTTAATTTTTAGCAACTATTTTCACGTTTCTTGCTCAAATTCCTACTGGGTCTTTCTCGGTTTTCAGGGATCAGTTCACAAAGGACGACATCAAAGTGTACGCTGCCGTTTTGGAGAAGCCGGGCGATGCTTTCCCCAGTGTTGGCAAGTGGTACGAGGTTGTCTCATCTAACCTTGCTGCAAGGTTTGTTCTTTTGCACATGATTTCAATTGGGTGTCTCTGTTTTGATCCTTTTGTGATGCTAAATTGGGGTTTTATTTGTGTTTGTTAATGTACAACCTTTTTTGTTTTTGTTTTTAATAATAATTTTTGCTTATTTTTGGGTGTGAAGCTTCCCTGGCAATGCTCAAGGGGTGAGATTCAGTGGCAAAGCTTCTGCTCCAGAGGCTGCTCCTGCAAAACCGGTGTGAATATGCTTTATGTGTTGTTTCAAGTTACTTAATGTTTATGTGGCTGTAGTATTTTAATTTTGCATATAAGCTTATTGGACTATAAGGGTAGTAGTACATGCACTATAATTCACCCTTCACAACATAATTGTATAAGTCATTAATAAGATTAAATTATTAGTCATAGTTGCCTTGAAGTTTGGATTAGAAGAAAAAAAGTTAAATTCAATGCAGAAGCGAGCATAGTGAGTTTGGAAACATCTCAGCCTCCATTTTTGTTGAGGCACATGTTTCTGATGTGGTCTTTAGGACTATGAGACTGAGAATCTAATGTTTCTCATCCTAATCTGGACTTTCTTCTGGTGGGTCATGTTACAAAATAAACTTCAAATAAACTTCATGTATGAAAGTTGAAAATGGATGAAAAACATCAAGCGCGGTATTGAGTTTTTATTTTGAATTTGCAGGATGCTTCTGCTGCTGAAGATGATGATGACCTTGATCTCTTTGGTGATGAGACTGAGGAAGACAAAAAGGTGGCAGAGGAAAGGGAGGCTGCTAAGAAGTCTACCAAGAAGAAAGAGAGTGAGATGTCTTTTAAATCTTGACTTAGTTTTTAACTGATTGTAAAAGCATCCCTGAACACACATAACCCACGATGCCAGTTATATGCTACCGAGTAGTAATATTTAGTTATATGGTGAATTTGCATTATTTTATATGCTCCTTCCTTCTTTCTTGCTTCCTTACCAAAAGAGATTAAAACTATGAACAATTGGTGTTTTTAGGTGGAAAATCTTCTGTTCTGCTAGATGTTAAGCCTTGGGATGATGAGACAGACATGAAGAAGCTGGAAGAGGCTGTTCGCAGTGTTGAGATGCCAGGTCTATTGTGGGGAGCATGTATGTCAAACTTTCATAGCTTTTCTCTTAAATATCAATGTGATTATGATTTGAACAAAATGTTTTGTTGATGTTGATACAGCCAAACTGGTTCCTGTTGGTTATGGGATCAAGAAGTTGCAGATCATGTTAACCATTGTTGACGACCTTGTATCTGTGGACTCCCTTATTGAGGAGACACTGACAGTTGAGCCCATCAACGAGTATGTACAAAGCTGTGACATTGTTGCATTCAACAAAATTTAAGTTTTCTTGTTCAACTTCAGTGTATTCATTTTAAAGCGGCTGATTAGCCTGTTTTTCTTTGATAAGTCTCTACCACTTCCTTAATCATATTCATGTCTAGTTTGTGTTTCAGTGGTGCTTTTTTGTTACTAGAAAATTCTGACAAGCAAAAGAAATATATATTTTGAATATCTATGTTCTATTAGGGTGTTTCATCCAGCACCTTGTTAATTTTAGAATTTAATTTCTATAATATAAAAGTTAATTATAAAATAATTATTTTACCTAGAGGGTATAAGAAGAAATATCATTTTCATTATTAAATGGATTCACCTATCCCATACATGGTCCTTGTCTTGCAAAACTTTTATAATTGAGAAAGGATTAGATTCAACTAGTTCGAGAAAGAGGATTATGTATTTAATTATTTGGTAGCATCATAAGAATGTAAGTATTGTGTAATAAAGATTTGTACTAAACATTTTAGTGTAATTATAGAGAAGAGCACTAAAATGCATTTAAGATAGTGAAGACAAGTTTTGTTCCCTTTTAAATATGATTTTATTAAGTTATAACCAAGGGGAGAGTTGTGTATTGTCTTAAAATTGGAGCTTGATGACAAAATTTGTTTTTAAAATGAGAAAATAGCTTGACACATTCTCTTGTCACGGACAATATTTTTTATGTAAAACTTGTAAACGATACATGCGCCGGTTGTCTTATATCGGAATTTGTTTTCTATGTTTGTAAATATTGTGTCTTTACGGGGCATTTTTAGAGGGTAATTTATTTTTATTAAGAATTAATATATTTTATAATAAAATGTCATTTAGATAGAGTTAAAAAAAGAAATTAGAAGTTTAGTAATTTCTAAGAACAAAGTGGTTGCTTCAAATTCGAAAATTTAAATTTTTGTCTAATAGGGAAATTTCGCAATTTTTAGAATTGATAGTATGTTAAATTTGAATAATTTTTTTATATGTTTTGTTTATAAATATTTTTTTAAAGTAATCATTACTAATTAAAAACCAGTAGTTATGATTTTGGCAATTAACTACAATGAAATTATTTTTTGCGGATATCATTTAGATATTTTTTATTAAAAAAAAATAACTTTCTTTTGTTTTTTTATGTATATGGTTAAAGTAATTTTTGTAATTAATAGTAATTGAAATATTTATTTAAATAAAACTTATAATTTAACAAATTTAAATTATTTTATCTAAATAAAGCATTTAAAATAACATCCTAATTCATCATCTAACCTAAAAACTTATATTTATTGTTCTGATTTTAGTTCCATAACCCTTCTTCTTTTCTTTCGCACACGATTCTTTTTGGAGATCTCACATCGATTAGAGATGTGAACATTCCATAGTATATAAGTGGGTGTAAATTTCATATTATAAGCCGATTTTATAAGGTTGAGTTAGGCTTAAAATCAACTTCTTAATATAGTATTAGAGTAATTTAAAGTCTATTCTAGTGAGAGTTCGTTGGACTTATTGGGCTACCCACTAACAGACCTTCCATAATATATAGTCTCACACATGAGTTAGCAGGTCTTGACGTGAGGGGGGTGTTGAATAACCCACATCGACTAGAAATTTGTACATTTCATATATAAGTGAGTGCAAATCTCACTTTATAAATCGATTTAGGCTTAAAGTCAATTTCTTAATCGATTTAGGCTTAATGATTTATTAAGATCCCAATATATTTTTTCTCTTATCAGAACCTTGATCACACATTTCCCTTTGTGTGATTTCTTTCAAATGATGTATTACATTCCCTTATTTGAAGAACCTTTGTTTTGCTAAAAAAATATATAATTAATGGGTTGACTCGTTCGATATCCATCAAGTTTACTCATCGGTATTTTCCCTCTTATCACAACCTTGATTACAATTTTTTTTCCTTTGTGTTATGTCATTCAAACGATGTATTTCACTTCAGGAAATGACATCCTTAATTTCATTGAATCAACATATTTGATCATTACTGATTTCTATAACTATTTGACCTTTTTCTTATTATTATTTGCTACTCTAATTAGATATTTACACAGGTATAATTTCTTTCTTAATAATATTTGGCATTGAAGAAAATAAAATGTGTATAATTTTGACATTGAATCCTTGTTAATATCATGTTTACTTTGCTATGATTTTATTTGTTTTTGTAAAAAAAATATTTAATTGATATTTGAAACAATAAAGAGGTGGAAACAAATATGATACAAGTATACTTGTTATCCAAGGATGGGATGGGCATAAGACAAAAATTTGATATCATGGGATAGGGATGTGATGAAATTTTATCTCATATGGACTTACAATGTCTGATATGGAGTTGTAGAGATTGTTTTTATAGAAATTTTACATAGCATGAAAGTTGTTTCTTTTAAAGTAAGTCTCCATAAATTTTATTCAGAATTAGTTAACCCTATCATATATCTTATCATATCTAGAAAAGTTCAATTCCTTCTTTCAAAAAGTATATTCAACTTCAATTTAGTCAACCCAAACCTTGTTGTCATTGGGTTTGGTCACACCACCCTTTTGGCCAAAATATTTCCTTTTTTGATATATTATTTCATGTGCCTATAGTTCATTCTAACTACCATTACAATATTCTTTTATTTCCAATGTTATTTCATTCTCATAATCAATTAGAAAAGTCAACATCATGTAAGTCACAAATCATTTTTGTTTATATTGGAATTGACGATGAACTGTGAAAAATTATCAGAGAGAGATTGCAAAATCAAGTAATGAGAAAACTATTTCCTAAATTTGCATTTTGACTTCTCAACTTGCTATATTAAATCAATCATTTTAAGGATAAGTAGTTCAACTTGAACATTTGATGACACAAACAAATTTTTAGATATATGGTATCTAATGTTGTAGGTGACATGAATTGTCTCGTGGTGAATATCAGATGAACCGAGTCACAATTGAATCGTGATGCTTGGACTATTACGCTCTTAAGTAGACAGAATTGGACCTTGATTATCAGCTATAACTTTTGGCCTAGTGGTAAGCGCTCGATCAAACAATTGGTATCAGAGCCAATGTCATGAGTTTGATTTTCAGTGGGACAATTGTTTAGGGAAAAATTGTTGTGAGTTGCACAATTGTCCTTTGGTGTAGGCTAGGTGGGTCAAGTTACAATCGAAGAATTTGATTTCTTGTAGACAATTGTTGAGGAGGAGATTGTTATATGGGACTTCAATTGTCTCGTGATGGAGGTTAGGTGAGCTGAATCACAATAGAATCATGATGTTTGAATTATTACTCTCTTAAGTAAAAAGAGTGGAAAATTTTGTCCTAATTTTTGTTTTTTGTAAAAATAATTTTAAGATATTTTTATTAAAACATTTTCGCAAGAGGATAAAATGATTAACATTTACTAGCTTATACATATGAATAGTCATGCATCGAAAAATCATAATGACAATAATTGGACCGAAATCATAGAGAACAACAGAAATTCAAAAACGCTGAAGGAAGAAGAAGTCGAGGTCGTCTCAACAGTCAAATTTGATTGAAAAAAATGTTTCATGTTTCCAACATTTTTTCTCTTTTTCTACAATTGCACAAGGTGATTTCGATTTCAGAAAACCTACTAGACATTCTTCGTTTCTCTCTGTCATCAACTTGGCGTTTTCCGACGAGAGAATCAACACACACAAAAGTACAATTTCGCCATTCAAATCCCGAATCACTCATTTTCGCTCTGAAAAAAGTATTTTTTTCGTGTTTTCCTTAGTTTCTTCTTTCAAAGACTTTGAGTGATAACTCTTGGAATTTCGTTTACTACGTCAAACAAACTTAACGTCGTGTCTGTCAAGGATTCATTCTATTAATTTTCTTACTACAATGACATTGATGATTTAAAGTTTGTACCAAATTAATATAGTGACGAAAAACATATTTAACCAAAAAATTAATCACCACTTTAAGATTTCTTTATACATTATATTTTTTTCTCCCAATTTATTTTCTAGAATAACTTCCTTTATCTCTTTAAAATTTATATCAATCAATTTTCTTATACTTCATCTATTTTTTACTATAGACACATGATATTATTTGTCTTTCTAATATAAATTGTTAGGATTTCAAATGTGAGTTTGTTTCTGTAAAGTAGAAATGAGCCTAGAAGACTCTGTATATTTATTGTCTTAAAATTTTAAATTAAAAGTAGTATCTTAATCTTCTTATATGAAATTATTATGCTTCATTGATAATTGAAAGCGTTAATTTTACAGTCAATCTTAACATTATAATAACTGGTATTAAAAAAAAGTTAGCAATCAAGAATATTACGTGATAAAACTTGAAATATTGCGTTGAAAACAATAATGTAAGCTAGTAAATGTTAATAAAAATTATACTTGAACAACAACAAAAGTAAAAAAACACACGACAAATTATTTATGGGTGGCCAATTTAAGGTTCAAACTTTTAAATTTTTTCATTCATATTTTGACTCAATGATATGTGCAACAGAGAACATCTACGAATTAGGCTCATGTGAAATGCTATTTTTCTAAGGTTGGCCCAGCATAATGCATAGACAATGATTAAAAGTTTTGTATATATTTTTTACTCTTCTATTTATTTATTGGAAAAGAAAAAAAAATGGTTGTATGAAATCAAGCCCAACAAAAACTATATAACTAATCAAACTTTTTCCTATTTATGTAATATTTTTAAAATAAAAACTGAAATCAGCACAAAAACTTTATATATTTTTTGGATAATAGATAAAGTGTTTACTTAAAGGGATTACACTTAGTTCCACTCTATCTATTGATGGTAAAGTTATGCATGATTTTAAGCATTTAGTAGGACTACATTATGTTTAATACCTCTGATTCATAATGGATAGCAGCTCTCAAACTGTGGTAATTCTCCAAAAAATTGAAATTCGGAAGAATAAGCTGCACCAATAGCAAGTAGAGCTATAACAAATGTGAATGTTTGTAAAACAGAATAGGAATAAGCTGCAATGAAAAACGTGTAGAGAGTGATAGAACTGGTTTAACATGTAAAAGAGAAACGAAGGAAAGTATAATGAAAACAAGAAAAAGATGGTATATTCTTTCGGTTCAGTCTCGAAGACAGACTGAGAAAAATATAAGCAGGGTATTTGAGATTTGACAGACCCTGTTAACACATTTTGCCCTCCTAACAATACTTCTGATTTCTTATCTAAGTTTCTCTTTCTGCTAATTAACTAATCAATGTTAGAGTAGAGAATCTATGCAAATATTGATGATTACAGTAATATAAGAAAAATTAAACATATTTCCATTCAAAGATGATATAAAAGTTTCATCTAAACTCATGGTAAGTGTATTCTTGTGGTCCTACATTTTTCTGTTTATCATTGCATTGCATGCATGTACAATTTTGTTACGTGGTATGTTTGTTCCCATAAGTTGGTAAGACAAGAAAATACAAGAATATCAAAGGAGGGTATAATTGAGGACAATTCATATGTATTTAGGCTAAGCCCCTTTCCTTCCCCTTTGATTCCTTCACCTGCCATCTCCCGAACACATCCTTAAAGGATCTTGCAAATTACCGCTGCACCAACGTTGAAAACATCTAAGCTACAGAAAATCCGAAAAGGAAATTGCTTCCAATAATATTTGTATTTACAAACATTTTCACATACTTGTAGGATCTAGTATCTATATGGGATTAGTTAAAAGCACAGCCTGCACATACTTCATGTTATTTAGATCACAAGCATTATTTGACAGTCAATTACCCTTTGTCCAGGAGACATAATGAAACTTGGTTAATTTCTGCCAGTGTTCTGGTCAAAGAGTTGTAGAAGAGTAGTATCTCTAGTCTCAGCAGAAACGATTAAGTATCTGAATTAGAACAACAGAATGGCTACAAAAAGTAAAAAATGACAGTAGGTTTCTCCATCCATTGTTCAGTTGTCTATTCTCCCTGCCCCTAGAGATAGTATTGTCACTATTATTATCACTGGCATTCCATCCGCCCCAAATTTGAGTACCACGATCACGAGAACTAGAATGTCTTTCAGGAGGAAGCTTACTACGGCAAACAGGACACGAGTTATGCCGAACTAACCATGGAATAATACAGTCTGAGTGGTAAATGTGGTCACATGGCATCTTCCTGACCTCAGAACCCACTTCAAATCTTTCTATACAAACAGGACACAGTGAATCAAAGTTGAGGTGCTCACGTGTGATCTTAATAGTTGGCAAAGCATTAATTGAAGATTGTGATGCACCAAACTGGTAATTTGTAATGTGTTGATAAGAGAATTCTTCTGGATCAGAACTTGACTCTTGACTAGGAAACATAAACACACTCCAAGTCCGTTCAGGAGGTTGGCTAGAACCAGATCTCCTAATCCCAGTACCAAAATTTATGTATCTACCACCCATTATCTGCCTCGTGAAGTTATCAACAGCATATCTAAACCCAGTTCTTGATTCAGAACCTCTTCGCTCCACTACTCCTCGCATGTCATTAAGTTCATGCAAGAAGCCTTCATTGCAGTAAGGGCAAATGGCCCTCCCGGCAATCCTGATTGGCTGTCTGCATGAGTAACACCAGTATCTTGCTCCACTTGACATCCTTTTCTTTTACTGGAAACTTAGACTGAAAAGATACACTGTAAGTTTCCTTTTGTTTCTGCACCAGGTATAGAACTTAAAAAAAATAATAGTCATCAATGAAGTAAAGATAGTATGGGCTCTAACATTGACAACAAAAAGTAAAGAACTAACACGTCCTAAAGATTTAACCATGGGCTATGCTGGTGAAATCTATTGGAAGCACACCCTATGCTCAATTTCATTTAGTATATCCTAAGGTTTATGTTGAAATCCCAATTTCATTGTGATCTTTATAGCAGGAAATATAGATAAATACAGCCGCAGTTGCAGTTCCAGAACATGGTATATCCATAAAAGGAATAAAATAGAAAAGCTGAGAGAAAAAAATAGGAAAACTACAATTATTCAGAACCGCCAAGAAACAAAACAAAAACAAAACATTCTTTTAACCCCCAACTACCCTCGTCACCAGATCAGGTACATGAATCTCATAATGATATTCTGGACCTCCAACAAGGGATGCCATAAAATTTGACTTAAAAAAATTATGAACAAAAAATACACAAGTAACTTTGTACAAAGATATTGAAAATCTAAAACACCCTTTTTTTCACCTACTAATACAATCAATAAAATGAACTAGGTCTCAAAAGTAGATTGGATAAGAGGTCAAAGATCTAGAACAAACTCCCACCTTCTCCATGGGTGGGTTCAAATTCCCTTGGCACCACTTTCCCGTTTGGTGGGTAACCCTCCACAGGGAGACTCTCTAACGCCAAGAGGTCAGTTTGAATAGCTGCAAATAAAATTGATTGCAGTTCAAACCTGTGCAGTAATCCTCTAGGTTAAACTCTATCCACTGTTCCAACATGTCATTGGTGTCCTATCCAATAATATTGGGATGTCTCTCATTTCTACCACTTTATTGGAATCAAAGAAATTTGTTTTGGATCTCTCATGAATGCCTAATTCCATGTAAGAGTAAGTTTTGAGCTTGTGAATTTGAAATCCTTTTCACCAAAAACCAAGTATATATTATAGCTAATTAGGCTTCCATTTATACTAATCATAATCATAAAACATTGAAGACAATTATTACGGCAATTGACAACTTTTATCATTATTATTATTCTGTTGAAAAATAATTAAAAAAAAACACATGAATCAAGAAACCCTAGGAGTAAAGAAAAAATTCAGAGATAAGAGAGACTAACCCGTCACAGAGAGAGAACTCCTTGAGTGAGTGAGTGAGTGACCTTAACAAGAAGTTAGTATGTATTGAAAGAAGCTTGAGCGTTTTGAACGGGTCTGAGTTTATTTTCATGTTAATATATATATATATATATATATATATATATATATTATAGAGAGAAATTTTTTTCTTAATTACTAAAACATGATAAAATAATTTTTTTTGCAGAAATAGAAGATGACAGTGATACATATTTGTTGGAAAAAAAAATTCCTTATAATAGATAATTATTGCATCATTATATTAAGCTGCTTAAATATAAATTAATTCTAGTATAATAGAAAAATTACCGTATGTTTATAGTTTTCTTAATTTTATATCTGTTTATTTTTTTGAGATAAGAACTAGATGGTTGTGATATTTTATGTATGAATTAATTTAATTTTGCTAATAAATTAGTTTTATTTTTATTATTTAAGTTAATTTAAATTTGATTAAATAAATGGTTCAAAATGGTATTTACAAAAACATATTTTTTTGTCATGTATTTATAATCACTAACAATTACGCATGCCACTTCAAAAAATAAATTAACTAAAGTAACTGGATTTTTTTAAATTATATTATACTGTATTTTGGTCTGAATATAATCTTTAATTATATACAAATTATTAAAGTATAATTTTATTAATTACCGAAAAATTAGTGAAAAAAATAAATATTAGGTTAAAAAGGTTATTTAAAAATATTAAAAATGTTACTTTATAACAATTTCATTTATAAAAATATAAACTCCCTCATGAACAAATATTAAATTTCTGATCAATTACTTTTCTAAAATTATTATGACTTTTTAAGTACTATTATTATATATAAATTTATAGAAATAAAGTTAGTACATATGTATTTAAATATCTATATATTTATATATAGAGACAACTAGAGGATAGGGCCTTGTATTGTATTCGGATAAACATTATTGTTGAATATTTTAACTTTTCTTTTATTAAAAACTGTAATAGGAGTTACCAATAACTAAAAAAAATATTTATTTATTTCAAACAAGATTGTAGATATTATTGTTTTTAGTTTTTAATTATTTTTTCCATTATCAATAGAGAAAGGTTATTTTTAAAATATAATAAATGCCGAATAAAAACTAATTGGGAGAAATATAAATAATTAATATGAAATAACATTTCAATCCATTTAAAGTAAGATTCTGATTTTAATAAAAAAAAGTTAAAACGAAATATTTCAATAAAATGTTTTTGTTTTCATTATATATTTTAAAATTAAAATTTAATTGTGTTATTTTAAGATATACGAATTTTTCTTTGTGAATCGGTGTAGGGACCTAGAAACTTATTTAAGAATAAAAATTTATGAAGTATAAATATTTTATTGTTTAAGTAAATAGTTTATAAATAGAAAAAAGTTAACTAGTCAGACTTTAGATTATCTTTTTAAAACATCTTTCTATCTTTTAGACTATCTTTTCAAAATTCCTTTCTCTCTATCTTTTAGATTTATGAGTAATTGTGAAAATAGGAAAATTATAAGTGAGAGTTGAATTATGATTTAATTAAATTTAAATTTGTTTCACAAACATTATTTGATTAGTGGTGTTAAGATGATGATTTGGTTTTTAAAACAATCAGTAAAAGTTTTTCATATAATGCATCGTGTCAAACACAACTTGTTGAACATCTAAATGATTCAACATTGGTGTTTGATGAAGCCTTGGTGAAGGTGTTTGATGAAGTTTTGGTGAAGATGCTTTGGTGTCTAGGTAATTTAGTTGTGTCTTTAATTTTATCTTTTACTTTAAAGAGATGATGATGATGAATCAAAAAACAATGTTTTTAACTAGTTAAAAAGCTTTTTAACTTATTTTTGAATAGATTTATGAAAAGTTATAGTTTTTCAATCTATAAATTTTTACATCAATTGAATAGAATTACGTAACCGTTTTAGCTTTTTATGAAATATGTTTCATATACTGAAAATCATGTTTTAATGTGTTATATAAGAAATGTTTTCAGTTTGAATTCTTTTTATATAAGAGAAATTTGTTTTATACAAAATATTTTTTTTTAGTGAAATCATCAGATACCTTCAAGTTTTTAATAGATTGATTTACTTAACTACATCTTTCTATTAAATTTGTTTTTGTTAATTCTCTATTAGAAGGGTCTGCATTGTTTCTGGAAAAAGGTTAAGATACATACTTTCGATTTTTCTTCAGATTAAGAGCTTTTAGAATCAAGTTTTTCTGAGAAATCGTTTTTCGAAAGCTCTTTGAGGTTTTTCTTAGAGCAAAACTCTCGTCATCTTGTTTGAAGCCAAATATATTTCATTGTTGCGGTGATATTAAAAGATTCAGTTGTGTTTCTTGATTCACTGTTTAGGTTAATTCTTTCTTTTTTTATACTTTATTGTATTTTTGTATTAGTCTGGGACCAAGATAGGTTTACTTGGTAAGTTTCTCAGTTGTGAGAAGGTGTTGCAGTGAAAAGTTTATGTTCTTGTTGTGTTCAAGAACAGGTTTGTAATTTCTTGTAAAGAAATTGTGTTGTCTTAGTGAAATCCACCTCGGTGTGAGGTGAGACTGGATGTAACTCTTTAAAAATAGTGAACCAATATAAATTTATTGAGTTCTTTTCTCTTACTCTCTGCACTTTTGTTTTTATTGCTGATTAACTGATAAGTTCAAGCAATTGTTTTTGTTTTTGTAAGAGAATCGATTGTGTTTAATTGTTGTAGTGTTGTATTGTAATTTTGAAATCTTTGAATCTGCTGTGAATAATACATACAATATCTCTAAAGTTTGGTTCATAACAATTCATAACATGTTTTTTTGTAAATCAAATCTGATTTGAAATCTCTAACAAATTTATTTGTGTTCTGCAAAATTTTCAATCAACTATTTTTACGGAATAATTCATTGTTTTTTTTAATTAGTATTTGTAAAGATTGAGAAAATTAGTCTTAGAGTAGAAGTGGTAAAATTAAAATGACACCTGAATATTTTATTATTAAATTTAAAAGATCATATAAATATAAATTCTGTTATTCAGGTTTCATTTTAAAAAGAATCACCATCTCTCTAGAAAGTTATTTTTCCTTTCCTCTCCCTTCTCTCTAAGATTATGACTTTCTCGCTCATTAGTTCAACGATCAGAGTCCACCATCAGACTCCTGCAGTGAATGCTACAAGACAGCCCGATCAAAATCTCTGATAGAGTAAGTTCATTTTTGCTCTTCTCTTTGAGTCAAATTTTGAACTTGTTAGGTTGTTTTGTCCTTGCTATGCATGTGACCCTTTTAGTTTCAGGGTTAATCTTTGTTAGCTCAGGGTCCTAGTGATATAGTTAGATTTTTTATTAGGACTCTGTGATGCAGGTTAAGTTACCTTTGAGTTCTTGGTGGTTTTGGAGCTCTTAGTGAATATCTACTAAATTTCAGGTAAGAGCTAGCCTTAATTTCCAATAGAACATTAGGCTAGAAGATCTGGATGTGAGGGTGATGTGGTCACCAGTCTCAAACTTTCTTCCAGGATTGTTTGTTTTAAGTATATTAGAAATTGACTGAGATTTGAATGTGAAATTTGATATATGGTTGCTGTTATACAATTATAATGTTGTTAAGTAT
>Ga0123342_1004487_pt1 | contig 21257 bp, 13 predicted proteins | sample Turbeawhitnodule_FD_89960 | JGI IMG/M metagenome (GOLD analysis project Ga0123342, IMG submission 89960) | Root nodule microbial communities of legume samples collected from Mexico - Turtle bean Mexico white nodule | ecosystem: Host-associated > Plants > Roots > Nodule | place: Mexico: Nepantla...
ACGTTCGTCACTGTGTCTACTGAGTTTTTGCTGAGATTTGAGCCCCAGATTCGTCCCACATGATTGACAATAAATTTTTTATCCATCACTGTCGGGGCCGAGAGGAAGGTTCGTTTGTGTGTGAAACTGTTTGATATTTTTCGTGAGTGAATACTCATCTGTTTGACCTGAAATTTGTCGCGTTTTGTCCCAAATTCAGTGGAGATTCATACTTGGGATTTTAGGAAAAAACTATTCCGGGAGAATTTTTAAGAAATTTTGTGCAAACCAAGGCTATCCTCTACCAAAACTTGTGAAATTTCGCCCTACTTTCTGAAATTTTATTCTGGGTCCGTATTGCGCTGAAAAATTCAGACAAGTAGTTTCATATGTTGTTTATGCCCAAGTAAAGAGGCACGTGCATAAACAAATCACAAAAAGAATATACGGGGGAGAAAAGCCAGGACGTTTTGTTTTCGGAAAACCAGTTTTGTTCACTCTAACTTTGGGACTTACTACGCCTAACTCCTTTTGTATTTTGGTCTGAAAATTTTACAAGACGTTTTTGTAAAATTTTACAACTACGTCTTGGCTTTTCTCCCCCGTATCTTCTTTTTGTGATTTGATTATGGACGTGTCTCCTTACCAATCAACATATGAAAGTACTTGTTTGAATTTTTTCAACGCAATACTGACCCAGAATAAAATTTCAGAAATTAAGGTGAAATTTCACAAGTTTTGGTAGATAGCCTTGGTTTGCACAAAATTTCTGAAAAATTCTCCCAAAATAGTTTTTCCCTGAAATTCCATGTAAGAATCTCTATTGAATTTGGGACAAAACGCAACAAATTTCATATCAAAATGGATGAGTATTCACCCACGAAAAAATCAAACAGTTTCACACACAAACGAGTCTTCCTTTCGGCCCTGACAATGATGAATAAAAAATTTATTGCCAATCTTGTTGCTCGAATCTGGGGCTCAAATCTCAGCTAAAACTCAATAGACACAGTAACGAACATCTGGTAAAAATTTCAGACCAAAATACCCAAGGAGTAAGGCCTAGTAAGTCCCAGACCGAGAGTGAACAAAACTGGTGTTCCGAAAACAAAACGTCCTCGCTTTTCTTCCTCGTATCTTATTTTTTTGATTTGTTTACGGAGGTGCCTCCTTACGTGCATGGAAACAACATATGAAAGTACTTCTGTGAATTTTTCCAGCGCAATACGGACCCTGAATAAAATTGCAGAAAGTAGGGCGAAAATTCACAAGTTTCGGTAAAGGATAACTTTGGTTTGGACACTCTCCCGAAATAGTTTCTTCCTGAAATTCCACGTAACAATCTCCATTGAATCTGGGACAGAATGCGACAAATTTCAGGTCAAACGGATGAGTATTCGCCCACGAAAAAAATCAAATAGATTCGCACACAAACAAACTTTCCTTTTAGCCCTGGCAGTGATGAATCAAAATTTATTCCCAATCTTGTAGAACCAATCTGGGGCTCAAATATCAGCCAAAACTCAACAGATACAGTGATGAACGTTTGGTAAAAATTCATACTAAAATACCCAAGGAGTAGGCGTAGTAAGTCCCAAACCGAGAGTGAATAAAACTGGTTTTCCGAAAACAAAACGTCTTGGCTTTTCTTCCCCGTATCTTCTTTTTGTGATTTGTTTACGGACGTGCCTCCTTACCTGGGTGCAAACTACATATGAAAGTACTTGTGTGAAATTTTTCAGCGCAATACGGACCCAGAATAAAATTGCCGAAAGTAGGGGGAAACTTCAAAAGTTTTGGTAGAGGATTGCCTTGGTTTGCCCAAAATTTCTGAAAAATTCTCCCGAAAGAGTTTCTTCTTGAAATTCCATATAAGAATCCCCACTGAATTTGGGAAAAAAAATGCGACAAATTTCAGGTCAAACGGATGAGTATTCGCCCACGAAAAAATTCAAACTGTTTCGCACACAAACGAACCTTCCTTTCAGCCCTGGCAGTGATGAATAAAAAATATATTGCCATTTTTGTGGGACTAATCTGGGGCTCAAATCTCAGCCAAAACTCAACAGACACAGTGACGAACGTCAGGTAAAAATTTCAGTCCAAAATACCCAAGGAGTAAGGCGTAGTAAGTCCTAGACCGAGAGTGAACAAAATTGGTTTTCCGAAAACAACACATCCTGACTTTTCTTCCCCGTATCTTCTTTTTGTGATTTGTTTACGGACGTGTCTCCTTAACTGGGTGGAAACAACATATGAAAGTACTTGTGTAAATTTTTTCAGCGAAATACGGACCCAGAATAAAATTGCAGAAAGTATGGCGAAATTTCACAAGTTTCGGTAGCGGATAGCCTTGGTTTGCACAAAATTTCTTAAGAATTGTCCCAAAATATTTTCTTCCTGAAATTCCACGTAAGAATCATCACTGAATTTGGGACAAAACGCGACAAATTTCAGGTCAAAAGGATGAGTATTCGCCCACGAAAAAAATCAAACTGTTTCGCACACAAACGAACCTTCCTTTCAGCCCTGGTAGTAATGAATAAAAAATTTATTGTCAATCTTGTGGGACAAATATGGGGCTCAAATCTCAGCCAAAACTCAACAGACACAATGACAAACGTCTGGTAAAAACTTCAGACCAAAATACCAAAGGAGTAAGGCGTAGTAAGTCCTAAACCGAGAGTGAACAAAATTGGTTTTCTGAAAACAAAACGTCATGACTTTTCTTCCCCGTATCTTCTTTTTGTGATTTGTTTACGGACGTGCCTCTTTACCTGGGTGCAAACAACATATGAAAGTACTTGTGTGAATTTTTTCAGCGCAATACGAACCCAAAATAAAATTGCAGAAAGTAAGGCGAAATTTCACAAGTTTTGTTGGATTCTTAAAATTTCTGGAAAATTCTCCCGAAATAGTTTCTTCCTGAAATTCTACATAAGAATCACCATTGAATTTGGGACAAAACGCGACAAATTTCAGGTCAAACGGATGAGTATTCGCCCACGAAAAAAATCAAACAGTTTCGCACACAAATCCCTGGCAGTGATGAATACAAAATTTATTGCCAATCTTGTGGGATGAATCTGGGGCTCAAATCTCAGCCAAAACTCAACAAATACGGTGACAAACGTCAAGTAAAAATTTCATACCAAAATACATAAGGAGTAAGGCGTAGTAAGTCTTAGACCGAGAGTGAACAAAACTGGTTTTCTGAAAACAAAACGTCCTTCTTTTCTTCACCGTATCTTCTTTTTGTGATTTGTTTACGGTCGTGCCTCCTTACCTGGGTGCAAACAACATATGAAAGTACTTGTCTAAATTTTTTCAGCGAAATACGGACCCATAATAAAATTGCAGAAAGTAGGGCAAAATTTCACAAGTTTCGGTAGATGATAGCCTTGGTTTGCACAAAATTTCTGAAAAATTCTCCCGAAATAGTTTCTTCCTAAAATTCCACATAAGAATCCCGACTGAATTTGGGACAAAATGCGACAAATTTCAGGTCAAACGGATGAGTATTCGCCCACGAAAAAAATCAAACAGTTTGCACACAAACGAACCTTCCCTTCAGCCCTGACAGTGATGAATAAAAAATTTATTGTCAATCTTGTGGGACGAAACTGGGGCTCAAATTTCAGCCAAAACTCAACAGACACAGTGACGAACCTCTGGTAAAAATTTCAGACCAAAATGGAGATATAGGGAAGAAAATTCAGGACGTTTTGTTTTCGGAAAACTAGTTTTGCTCACTCTCGGTCTAGGATTTACTACGCCTTATTCCTTGGGTCTTTTGTTATGAAATTTTTACCAGACCTTCGTCATTGTGTGTATTGAGTTTTGGCTGAGATTTGAGCCCCAAGTTCGTCCCACAAGATTTGCAATAAATGTGTTACTTATCACTGCAAGGGCTGAAAGGAAGGTTCGTTTGTGTGTGAAACTGTTTGATTTTTTTTCCTAAGTGAATATTCAATAAACATAATGACGAATGTTTGGTAAGAATTTCACACCAAAATACCTATGGAATACGACGTAGTAATTCCCAGGCAGGCCGAGAACTAAATTGGTGTGGAAGAGGTTCTTAGCTTAGTAAAGATAAGGCTAACCATAAATGAAAAAAAAAGATAAATATTAATAGTTAACATCTCAAAATGAATAAACATGCATACTAAAGCAACATTGCTCCTCCAAAAATGCTAAAGCTTGGCCAACAATTCTTTTGATATTGAAGTAAATATGTCAAGAAAGCAACACTCCACCCTGATGGACGTGGCAACCAATTATACTTCACTGCATTCTTATTGAAGCATCATATAATTATTTTCTTTAAAATATTTTATTTATATTACTTTTTATATTCTTTCCAAAAAAAACTAGGACAAATATTTTCACTTCAATTTTAATATGACTACATTAAATAAATATTTACAAAAATAAATAAAAAAAGTTTTAAATAAATATTAACAGTGAATTTTTGAAATTGAACAGACATGAACCAAGAAACATATATATTATTATGGGTTTTGGTATATTTTTTCTATATTTTTTTTATATTTTTATTCTTTTAATAATATTTTCTTAATGTGATAACAAATTATTTTTGTTTTTTTTATGTGTTAAGATGTAAGTTGTATAATAATGTAGCTTTTATAAAAAAAAAACACAAAAATTAAGCAGAAAAATATACTTTTAAGAGCTTCAAAGAAATATAAAATAATATTTATTTTAAAAATGGGATGTAGGAGGAAATTACACGGGTGCGGAAAGTAATTGTCTAGGAAAGGAAAACATAAATGCAACCCACCCGAAACCGATAGGGCGTGTGTATTGGGAAGAAATAAAAGAACAGGCAGAATCAAATTAAAAGAAAATAACGAAACCAGAGAAGAGTTGTGTTGTTTGATAAAAAAAAGGAAAAAGAAGAAAAAAAGCAGAGGTTGTTCTTGCCCTACAACAATGCCTGACAAGCAAATCATTCCCCCACCGCATGACCTCGATGCCAAATGGGATGCATGCCTTGATCTCACCGTCCGTCGCTTCGTCTACTCCTCCACTGCTGGTGCATTTGCCGGTCTCCTGTTTTTCAGTCAGTACCTTATTTCTTTCTTTCTCATGGTTTCAATCTCTGAACAAAATCTTATGTTCTTTTGTTGTTTCTGAGGTCAAAGCACCACATTTATCTGCCATCATATTCTGTTATCACTCTTATGAGATATTTGATCTTCCTTATTATATTAACCCTAAACCAAAACGAATCTCCCAAATTCCGCCAAAATCTTCTATCCGATTGTCCCAATGGATCCTCAAAGAAAGACCGTCAGTTCGGAAGAATACTAGATGAGACAAATTTTTGTGTCTGTTTGCTTTCTCACAAAATTTCATTCACAACACAAGTTTGAGATATGTGCCACTTTTATATTCTGACCTTTTTGTTTCAAAATTGTTGTTTTAAAAAACTTTAATTTTCTTCAGCAATCAATTTCTCATCCGAAATATGTTTACATTATTTTGAATTGTTTCCGCAACAATTGCTTTAGAGCCAAAAATTAGACTAGATGTGTTTTCTCATATTCTTCTTTCTTCGAATGCTCTGTTCAAATGCTCAGGGTATAAACTTCTAGAGAATGAAAATATGCTTAGAGGATAAACACTTTCAGATATGTTAAGGGACAATTAGAAACAGAAGTATGCTCAGATTCCACACGTTTTCCTAATACAAAAAAAAAAATACCTTTATGGTTGAGACTTTCCCAAATTGATGATAATGTTGAATTTCTTTGCTTCTGATTATTGTATTAGGGAGTCCTGTAACTCGATGGGCATCTATTGCTTTTGGAGCTGGAGTTGGAATTGGATCTGCATATGCAGAATGTTCTCGTCTGTTTGATGGACCTCCAACAAAATTACCCCTACCTAAGGTCTCCGAAACTGCTGCTCAGGTAGGATTTTTGTCTTTTATTTTCTTGTTTATATATTGCTACAATCCAATAGAAAGGTATGGAACCTTAGTCCCACTCCCTCTTTGAAAGTATGGGATTCTGGTGTTTAGGACATTGGGCTTTCCAATTACAATGGCTAGGTTTTGTAGTGTGGCTCTCCCAATTTTTCCAATTAGAATGATTATTCAAAACATATGTGATATGTCATACTCATGTCAAAAGCTATTAGTAAGTAGGCAGGGTTATCATGTTAAGATTTAAAATATACTTAGTGGAAATGGAACATTTATAAATCATGAACAGGGATAGTTATATAGTGTCATTTTGAGTTGTGTTTGCAGCAGGTTATGGCTATAGGTTCTCATTTGCATCATGGTAGTCAATCTTAAATAATGGTCCGGAGCAACCCAAAAAGGCTATCTTGCTTGAAATTGACAATAGTTATTTGCATCTTGGTTAAGGTTGTGACTTTCACTCTGAAATTTGTGGCCACTATATATAGCACAAAGAAAAATGTGCTGTTACAAGCACTATTGTAAACAAGGGTTAAAAATCCACATTTACCCTTTATTTCCGAGTCTCTTTCTTTTTTGGTTGATATTCTCATAATTTCTAGTGCTCATTTACTTTAGAAACATAGTAGAATTTGAAAATGTTCTTCAGTTATTCGGGCAAAAAAAATTCTGTCTTGACCTATGCTGTCTGGCTCACCCATCCGTGTACCCACCCACCCATTGACCCTCGTAGGTCTCTCTGTTCATCCTTTGGTCTCCACTCAACCCAACCATGAAATGCGTTCACTTATGACCAATGAGATCAAATAGCTCAATGTTTTCTTACATGTAATTGGAATCACCCTAGCCATAAGGTTGGGGTACGCAGTGCTGTTTAAGTTGCAGAGATCCTATAACTGTTGAGTTTTCTATTTATTTTGAAGATGTGCTAATAGCTGTACTTTATCATAAGTTTGTGTTTATGTTTCTGGTTTAGTCAAATACACCGTGATTCTAGACCCAGTATAATTGTGGGAAGTTATCTTATTTCATGTTGTTTGAAGGCTATTTTAAGTGCCAATGTTTGCATGTTCAATCCAATAACAATGCTCCAGGGTTCACCAGTGCAATTATACTGTGTATTTTTCAGTTCTAACAGGGCACCAGTCTGATAGTGTTGCTCATGGTGGCAAGGGCAACACATGTATTTAAAGAACTAGATTAGACAGAATTAACGTACTTGTTGATTTTGTTTCCAGAATGTGCAGGTCTCCGAGTAGATGCCACAGCGCCAAGGTGAATCAGAATTCTCGTGATCGTTGATGGTTCCTTATAGCATTATTGCTCCAAATGTTGCACTACCATGTTTCATAATTGAGCAAACATCACTTATATTTTATTCCCTAGCTTTTACAAACATTTGTTCTCCTGTAATCTGAGCACTGTTTATGCGGAAAAGGATTGAAAACGCAAAGGAAGTTTTCTTCAGATTTAATTTTCTATTAGCTTTATTTTTTACCAGTCTAGTTGGCATATTTTGTCTGCCATTGTTTTCATATTGGATTGAAGATTGTGATGATTCTATTAGTATAATTGGTTCAATCAAATGATATCTTGAAAACTAATGATAAATAAGATGGAGAAAAAAAATATTATTCAATCTACATAGTTGTGTTGTTGATTGACCTACCTTTCCTATTAAGGTGCGAGTAATTTCAACTAGGTATCTGTTTTTCCTTTCTACTACATTTTGTGGAGGTGTACAAAAGGAAGTAGACTCATGTAAGCTTAAGAGTTTAGATAAATAAGAGGAAAAACATTCTTTCGTGTTATCATGTAAGATTTTGATTATTTTTCCAAACTGATTTTTTATTTCATTAAGAAAAGACATAAAAAATATATAAAAGTTTATAATGATCTTTCATTATTTGTCAAATCTAGGTATATTAAACCCTAAAGTCATTAATGAAAGTAGCTATATATCTAAATCGAAAAGATGACACATGATTTGGTTCCCAAATATCAAAATGGGTGATAGTAAAAAGTTATATCTAGATTCATGATTCACATTTTAAATTTTTTAGATTATTAAGTTCAAGAACATTTTTTTTTTTAATTTTGATAAATAAGAATCACATGGATACATATAATACATATGAGCTAGTACTAAGGTAGTATAGTCTTCTAGATTCATGTCCTTTGTCAATCATCCGACCCATACTACATTCTTGTATAACAAAAGAGTCTACATCTACACAATTGATTTAGTTAATTAACTTGAAGAAATGAGACTAAAGTGATTTAGTTAATTAACTTGAAGAAATGAGACTATAACAAAAGAGTATATATCTACACAATTGATTTAGTTAATTAACTTGAAGAAATGAGACTAAAGGGATTGGTAGGAACAAAAAGAACAAATTTAAAGTTAAAGAGGGAGAAAGATTTGTTGAGAGGGAGAAACTTGACAAATTCATTGAGAAACTACTTTAGATTTGTTGGTTAGGGTTATTAAAAGAGGTGTTTAAGGAAAGAAGAGAGAAGAGAACAAAGAGATATTAAAAGAGGTGTTTAAGGAAAGAAGAAAGAAGAGAAGAAAGAGATATTACTAAAAATATGATCAAATTTGAACCTAAGTTAATAATCCATGGATTTTGACTCTCCATAAATTATGGCATGCAAATTGTTGACAAACTACTAGTTGTACATGATTGTACTAGGTTGTTGAATTTCAACCTTAAATATTTTGGATATTTTTCACTAGAGAACTTTGGCTCAGAACTTTAAGATTTGGAAATGTTAGTTGTCTTGTCAAGAAAGTCATCTAACGAGTAATAGTTCTTTTGCATGTTGTCCATTATTTTACCATATTTACATTGAAAGTGTCCTCTACCACCACACACTCCTCCAGTGCCACGACTTCATTTTTCCAGGAGTAGAAATCATTGTAGAAGACTCAACAAAAGGAACTTCTTGACTAGTTAAAATTTGATCTCTAACATGATCAAAATCTTGATTAATTGCACGGAGATCACCACCATCTAAAACTTATCCAACTTATTCTTTTACTTCATCTAATGAATCAACTTCTAAAAGCTTCTTCAATTTTTCAAAATGTTAATGGCAGAGAAGTTGAGAGGTCACTATTAACATGTTAAAAGGCAAGTGTTGAATATATATATATATACAATTTTATACAACCAAATGATCATATAGCCAGTCTCTCATAATCACATAAGCTTGTTCAGCATCCACATCTTCCTCAGGAGATTCAGGCCTGTGAGCAAATCCGTGACCTCTACCTGGGAACACTAATACTTTGGAGTCCTCGCCAATTTTTTTCTGAATATTTTCCATTTCACTTACCACACAAAGTGGATCTTTATCTCCTAAAATAAATAAGACAGGAGCTTTTATATCAGAAGCTGCATGGGGATCCATCCTTGTTCCATAGAAGGAGATTCCAGCACCAAAACAAGAACCATGGTCTTGTGCCAGCACCTTTAACACTTGCCCACCTCCAAAGCAGAATCCAATAATGCCAAGTTTCTTGGAAATCCCTGCAGCCATGAATTCATCAACCAGCCATTTTGTCCATCTGCTAATATCTTCTGCTATCCTCTCTGGCTTTTGTCTACCAATCCACTCTTCAAACTCATCTGGCTGCTCCTTTGTCCATGGATTTCCACGAAATAAGTCTGGAACTAGAATGCTGCAAATTTGGTTACAATTACATTCGCTAACACGGCTATCATAAAGTGAAAAGGTTGTTCATATGTAGGAGTTGAGAAACATACTTGTAACCATTGCAAGCTACCCTATATGCAAAATCTCTAGTGAAAGAATCCTCAAACCCGAAAACATCAGAAAGAAGCAATAGGCCCGTTCCATTGTTATTTTTTACTGCCTTGAACAGATAAGCACTGATGTTATCATCACCCTCCCCAATCGAAAGCTCCACTCCACTGACTAGTTCACATGCTTCATCATCTATCCCATCTTGCACATTCAGTAAGTTACATGAAATTTTTGACTCTGCACGGTCTTGAACTGGTCTTGGAAGATTCAAATCGCACTTTCTCTGAAAACATGCTGAAGAATCACATTCAACTATGTAACTGAATTTATATTATGTCAGGTTCATACATGAGAGAAATGAAAGATTAAAAGAATTTTATGAGTTGGCTCGAGTGAGAGAACCACCCAACAAATTTATAACTTATGAAATGCTAACACAATTTGAGTAATTTGAACATAAATGAAATTGGGGAGAAAAAAAAATAACATACAGAAGAGAGGCGAAACAGAAGTTGGGAAGAAATGGCAGTGAGGAGTGAGAGGCTTTGCTATGTTTATTCCAGCACAAACACAAACACAAGCTGATCCTATGCTTGTCCTTACAACTGTTGACATCCTTACAATTAGCTCAACCCTCCAAGAGGAAGAAGGCACATAAATGCTTGGTCACCCCTCTCTCCTTTATATTATCCTTTTCCAAATCAAATAATACTACATTATTATTATTATTATATTTATTTATTGTATATTCCAAATCCTTTATAATTATTTTTAAAAATTTATATTATGATGATAAGTTACTATTTTTAATTAATAATAATTTTAGTGCCAAATACCAATTAAATTATTAAATTATAGATGTTAGTTAGGCCACCAGCGCATTTTTATATCACATAGAAGGTTGAGGCTAACTTACTCTTGTTATTGCACTTTCTTTCCTAGTCTCTCTCCGTCGTTTTCGTAATCGTAGTGTCTTTCATTAGCGCCTCTCTGTGATCGTCTTCTTTTCTGCTCTGTTTTTCCACTTGCTATCTTCTTATTTGTTTTCTTCTTTGTCTATCTTGCTTCTTACCTTACCTCTTCATCATCGAAACCGAACCTTCTCCACCCAAACACGATAAAATCCATTGTCCCCATCAAAGGTAGTCAAATTTCTGAATGGATCTGTGCGCCGTTCATGCCAAGAACCTTTTCCACACAAATTCGTTCTACCAAAGACCAATTTCCTCAAATTTGGGAAGGAGAGGAATTCCTTTCAGAGTTGTAGATGGACGAGTGTTCGAGATCACTGTCCTGAAGCGAAACTCATACTGTAGAGGGCTTCGCCCATTTCGCGTCAGCGCCACGGGCAAAAAGAATAATGACAAGTCCTCCTCTTCTTCTGGTCCGTCATTTGCTTTAATTTCATATTTACATTTTTATAATCAGTAACTGTTTGTTTTCGCCTTGGATTTTCTTTCCTTCTCGTTTTATTAGTCTGATATCACAATTACTATAGGAACACCACATGCATGTCAATCAATTTAGGGTATCTTTGGGTGTTAGGGTTGGGGGAGGAAGGAAAGATTGGACAATTTTTTTTTCATTTTTAATTATTAATAAATATTCTCCTCTCCTCTTACTAACTACATGTGCGAAGCTTATCTTACCTTTTGGTTATTTTTTTGGTTATTTTTATACTTTGTTTGAGGATTTGAGATAACTTTCAATCTTTTGTCAATAAAAAAGAAAATTTGATTTCATAAGAACACGTCAAATCCTAAAATCAAAGATTTTGTTGCTTGTTTATCAAGTTCAGTCTATAGCTCGCATCTTTCCATGTGTTGCATAAATTGTCTTCTTGCGAACTTGATACATATTTGTAATTTGAGAAAAGAATTCATAAGAACTAAATAAATAAAAAATCAGTGATTTACATTTGTTTGTTGGTGAACATGTTTGGGTGAAAAGATTATCTCATGAGGCATTTCTGAAGTATGGACAATATAAAATTCTAAATGTGATAGTTTCTTACACTAGAGTTTTGTGTACTTGGATTTAATTCAATGTCAATGATTTTTACATTATCATGTACTGTAATATTTTTTTTACTTTTGTAATAACTACTTTGGAAGATATACCCATGATGATTTCTAATTGGCTGACAGTGTAAAAATCTTTATTACATTCTTATGCTGCTATCTTTGTTGGACTCTTGACACATTTTGTTCCTCTAAAGGTGCTTTCTCTTCTTTTTGTTTGGAAAGGGTAAAGTGAGGACAAATGTTCTTATTATCAAATTGATTTGTTATCTATTTTTTTCTTTTTTACTACAGTTGTCATGAATGAGAGTGATATTTATATGACAAAGGTCAAGCAATTCTGTCTAGTGAAAACTATTTGGTCTTCTACTGTCCTTTTTGTTTCTTGGGTAGAGTTTGAAGACTACTTGATAGAAAAGGATGAGAATTTGGATTGATTATTCAAATAAGCATTGATGTCATAATAAAACCATACTACCTGGTGCCTTGTTTTTCATATTATTCCTTTTTTTTCATTTTATTGTTTTCTCTTAAAATGATATCATCATTTTACTGGAGTTCGTTTATGAACATATTGGTCATTGCAGGCAATGATGATTGGTCTGTACCGGAAGGAGATGGCACTAGAGGAAACAGTTCTGCTGATGGTAACAAATCAGATAGCAACTCTGAGAAATGTCATCATGCTAATCTAGATTGGCGTGAGTTCAGAGCAAAGCTATATAGAGATGAGCTGGTGATGCATTTATTCCTAAATGGGATCTATATGTAGCTCTTGCATGCCATTTTTAGGTGGAGGGATGAATTTAATGAATTTTTTTTCTTTTTTATGTTTTGAAAATCATCAACTTCATGAATCTAATGTTATTTCAAGCATCTATTTAGAGCCATACCTGTGTTTAGTTACAGTCATAGAAGAAGCATGTTTAGTACTTTCAGAACCATCCCCACTTGATGGATTTGTCATCAATCTAGGACACTTGCTTAAGTCAGACAACTTTCCTACACCTCCATTGTTAACCCAACTATTGATTTATATTGGTAATTAGGTTTAAATCCTACAGACTTCATTTATAGGCTTTTATTGGTATTCTTTATTACTTGTTGTTAACCCAACTAATGATTTATATTGGTAACTAGTTTTAAACCCTACAGACTTCATTTATAGGTTTTTTTAGTATTCTTTTTTACTTGTTGGTAATCACAATACTTTTAATTATTGATGTGGACAATCATTTATAGTTGAGCATATACGTAAGCAATGCAGTGATTTATTTAGACATTATTATATTTTCGTTAACCGGTTTTCTTCACTTCATTATCAGGAAGAAATATCAGATACCGACACTCAAACTCAAAGTGGAACCTTACCCAATTACAAACCTCTTGGGACACAATGGGCTCATCCTATTCCTATGCCTGAGAATGGTTGCGTACTTGTGGCCACCGAAAAGCTTGATGGTGTTCGTACATTTGAAAGAACTGTTATTCTCCTTCTCAGATCTGGAACTAAACACCATCAAGGAGGGCCTTTTGGAATTGTCATCAACCGTCCTCTTCACAAAAAAATCAAACACATGAAACCTACAAATCATGATCTATCAACTACCTTCTCTGATTGTTCTCTGCATTTTGGTGGACCTCTTGAGGCAAGCATGGTTTTATTGAAAACAGATGAGAAGATGAAGCTTCCCGGGTTTGAAGAGGTAATTCCTGGGCTATGTTTTGGATCTCGAAACAGTTTGGATGATGCTGCAGGGCTTGTGAAGAAGGGGATTCTCAAGCCACATGACTTTAGATTCTTTGTTGGTTATGCTGGATGGCAATTGGATCAGCTGAGAGATGAAATTGAATCAGATTATTGGTATGTGGCTGCCTGTAGCTCAAGTTTGCTTTGTGGGGCATTATCAGAATCTTCAGAGAGTTTGTGGGAGGAGATTTTGCTGCTAATGGGTGGGCATTATTCTGAATTGAGCCGGAAGCCAAAGCAAGACATGTAGGTATTGAGTATGGTTTCAGATTTAGAGACGAATGAAGAACTTGTAATCAGATAATTTGTCCTCCTTTCAAAATAGTAGATCTTTATTATAAGAGGAATTGTACTGGGTTCTTGTAATTATGCTTTGTAGTATAGTTTGATGTAAGTATGAGAATAGTTAATTTAGCTGCGTTTTACAATATACTCCAGAATTTCATCTATAGCACAACTCCATCAAGTCTACCTCCAAAATATTATGGGCATCGGTCCAATACGTTTTTAGTTCAAATGTTTTGGTTAACTATATTAACATGTTTTGTTTCAACTTTACAAACTTTTAAGGCTTAACTCGTCTAAAATTTTGAGAATAATTAGGGTCTTCATTCTCTACGAAAACTTGTAAAATTTCGCCATACTTTCTTCAATTTTATTTTGTATTTGTATTGCGCTTAAAAAATTCACACAAGTACTTTCATACGTTGTTTGCACACAGGTAAGGAGGCACGTGCATAAAGAAATCACAAAAAGACGATACGGGGGAGAAAAGTCAGGACGTTTTGTTTTCGAAAAACCAGTTTTTTTCGCTCTCGATCTGGGACTTACTACGCCTTAATCCTTGGGTATTTTCGTTTGAAATTTTTACCAGCCGTTCATCACTGTGTTTGTTGAATTTTGGCAGAGATTTGAGCCCCAGATTCATCCCACAAGATTGACAATAAATTTTTTATTCATCATTGTCAGGCTGAAAGGAAGGTTCGTTTGTTTGCGAAACATTGTGGGTGAATACTCATCTGTTTGACCTGAAATTTGCTGTGTTTTGTCCCAAATTCAGTGGAGATTCTTACGTGGAATTTCTGGAAAAAAATATTTCGGGAGAAATTTTCAGAAAATTTGTCCAAACCAAGGCTATCATCCTAAAAACTTGTGAAATTTCGCCTTACTTTCTGCAATTTTATTTTAGGTCCGTATTGCGCTTAAAAATTTCAAACAAGTACTTTCATACGTTGTTTGCACCCAGGTAAAGAGGCACGTCCATAAACAAATAAAAAAAAAGATACGGGGAAGAAAAGCTAGGACATCTTCTTTTCAGAAAACCAATTTTGTTCCCTTTCGGTTTGGGACTTACTACGCCTTACTCCTTGGGTATTTTGGTCTGAAATTTTTACCAGACGTTGGTCCCTGTGTCTATTGAGTTTTGGAGGAGATTTGAACCCCATATTCGTCCAAAAGATTGGAAATAAATTTTTTATTCATCACTGCCAGGGCTAAAAGGAAGCTTCGTTTGTGTGCGAAACTGTTTAATTTTTTTCTTTGGTGAATACTGCGTTTTGTCCCAATTCAGTGGATATTCTTACGTGGAATTTCAAGAAAAATATATTTCGGGAGGAATTTTCAGAAATTTTGTGCAAACCGAGGCTATCATCCTCTACGAAAATTTGTAAAATTTCACCCTACTTTCTACAATTTTATTCTAGGTACGTATTGCACTTAAAAAATTCACACAAGTACTTTCATAGGTTGTTTGCACCTAGGTAAGGAGGCACGTCCATAAAGAAATTACCAAAAGAAGATACGGGGGAGAAAAGCCAGGACGTTTTGTTTTCGAAAAACAAGTTTTTTTCGCTCTCGGTCTAGGACTTACTACACCTTACTCCTTGGGTATTTTGGTCTGAAATTTTAACCAGCCGTTCGTCACTATGTCTGTTGAGTATTGGCTGAGATTTGAGCCCCAGTTTCGTCACACAAGATTGGAAATAATTTTTTTATTCATCACTGCCAAGGTTGAAAAGAAGGTTCGTTTGTGTACGAAACTGTTTGATTTTTTTCGTGGGTGAATACTCATCCGTTTGACCTGAAATTTGTCGCATTATTGTTACGCGGAATTTCAGGAAAAAAATATTTTGGGAGAAATTTTCAGAAATTTTGTGCAAACCAAGGCTATTCTCCACCAAAATATGTGAAATTGCGTCCTACTTTCTGCAATTTTATTCTAGGTCCGTATTGCGCTGAAAAAAATTCACACAAGTACTTTCATATGTTGTTTACACCCAGGTAAGGAGGCACGTCCGTAAACAAATCACAAAAAGAAGATATGAGGAAGAAAAGCCAGGACGTCAAGTTTTCGGAAAACCAGTTTTGTTCGCTCTCGGACTTACTACGCCTTACTCCTTGGGTATTTTGGTCTGAAACTTTTATCAGACGTTGGTCACTGTGTCTGTTGAGTTTTGGATGAGATTTGAGCCCCATATTCGTCCCAAAAGATTGGTAATAAATTTTTTATTCATCACAACCAAAGCTGAAACGAAGGTTTGTTTGTATGCGTAACTATTTGATTTTTTTCGTGGGTGAATACTCATTGGTTTGACCTGAAATTTGTCGCGTTTTCTCCAAAACTCAGTGGAGGTTCTTACGTGGATGTCCAGGAAAAAACTATTTTGGGAGAATTTTTCAGAAATTTTGTGCCAACCAAGGGTATCATCCTCTACGAAAACTTGTGAAATTTCGCCCTACTTTCTGCAATTTTATTCTAGGTCCGTATTGCGCTTAAATAATTCACACAAGTACTTTTGTACGTTGTTTGCACCCAGGTAAGGAGGCACGCCCATAAAGAAATCACAAAAAGAAGATACGGGGAAGAAAAGCCAAGACGTTTTGTTTTCGAAAAACCAGTTTTGCTCGCTCTCGGTCTGGGACTTACTACGCCTTACTCCTTGCGTATTTTGGTATGAAATTTTTACCAACCATTCGTCACTGTGTCTGTTGAGTTTTGACTGAGATTTGAGCCCTATATTCGTCCAACAAGATTGGCAATAAATTTTTTATTCATCACTACCAGGGCTGAAAGGAAGGTTCGTTTGTGTGCGAAACTGTTTGATTTTTTCGTGGCTGAATACTCATTCGTTTGAACTGAAATTCATCGCGTTTTGTCCCAAATTCAGTGGAGATTCTTGCGTGGAATATCAGGAAAAAACAATTTCGGGAGAATTTTTCTGAAATTTTGTGTAATTTAAGGCTATCCTCTACGAAAACTTGTGAAATTTCGCCATACTTTTTGCAATTTCATTCTAGGTCCGTATTGTGCTAAAATAATTCACACAAGTACATTCATACGTTTTTTGCACCCAGGTAAGGATGCACATCCAAAAACAAATCACAAAAAGAGGATACGGGGAAGAAAAGCCAGGAAATCTTGTTTTCGGAGAACCAGTTTTGTTCGCTCTCGGTCCGCGACTTACTACACCTTACTCCTTGATTATTTTGGTCTGAAATTTTTACCAGACGTTCCTCACTATGTCTGTTGTTTTTTGGCTGAGATTTGAGCCCCAGATTCGTCCCACAAGATTGGAAATAAATTTTTTATTCATCACTGCCAAGGCTGAAAGGAAGGTTTGTTTGTGTGCGAAACTGTTTGATTTTTTTCGTGGGTGAATACTCATCCGTTTGACCTGAAATTTGTCTCGTTTTGTCCCAAATTCAGTGGAGATTATTGCGTGGAATTTCAGGAAAAAACTATTTCGGGAGAATTTTTCAAAAATTTTGTGCAAACCAAAGCTATCCTCTCCGAAAACTTGTGAAATTTCCCCCTGCTTTCTGCAATTCTATTCTGGGTCCATATGCGCTGAAAAAATTCACACAAGTATTTTCATACGTTGTTTGGACCTAGTTAAGGAGGCATGTCGATAAACAAATCACAAAAAGAAGATATGGGGAAGAAAAGCCAGGAAGTCTTGTTTTCGAAAAACCAGTTTTGTCCGCTCTCGGTCTAGGACTTACTACGCTGTACTCCTTGGGTATTTTGGGCTGAAATTTTTACCAGACGTTCGTCACTCTGTCTGTTGTGTTTTGGATGAGATTTGAGTCCCAGATTTGTCCAACAAGATTGGAAATAAATTTTTTATTCATCACTGCCAGGGCTGAAAGGAAGGTTCGTTTGTGTGCGAAACTGTTTGATTTTTTTCGTGGGTGAATACTCATCCGTTTGACCTCAAATTTGTTGCGTTTTCTCCCAAATTCATTGGAGATTCTTGTTTGGAATTTCAGGAATAAACTGATTCGGGAGAATTTTTCAGAAATTTTGTGCAAACCAAGGCTATCCTCTATTAAAACTTGTGAAATTTCGCTCTAGTTTCTGCAATCCTATTATGGGTCCGTATTGCGCTGAAAAAATTCACACAAGTATTTTCATACGTTGTTTGCATCCAGTTAAGGAGGCACGTCCATAAAAAAATTAAAAAAAAAAGATACGGGGAAGAAAAGCCAGGACGTCTTGTTTTCAGAAAACCAGTTTTGTTCGCTCTCGGTCTGGGACTTACGACGCCTCACTCCTTGGGTATTTTGGTGTGAAATTTTTACGAGACGTTTGTCACTGTGTCTGTTGTCTTTGGGCTGTGATTTGAGCCCCAGATTCGTCCCAGAAGATTGGCAGTAAATGTTGTATTCATCACTGCCAAGGCTGAAAGGAAGGTTCGTTTGTGTGCGAAACTGTTTGATTTTTTTCGTGGGTGAATACTCATCTGTTTGATTTTTTTCGTGGGTGAATACTCATCTGTTTGACATGAAATTTGTGCCGTTTTGTTCCAAACTTGGTGGAGATTCTTGCGTGGAATTTCAGGAAAAACCTATTTCGAAAGAATTTTTTTTGAAATTATCTCCAATCCAAGGCTATCCTCTTCAAAAATTTGTGAAATTTCGGCTTACTTTCTGCAATTCTATTCTGGGTCTGTATTGCGCTGAAAAAGTTCACACAAGTTCTTTCATATTTTTTTTGCACCCAGGCAAGGAGGCACGTCCATAAACAAATGACAAAAAGAAGATACGGGGAAGAAAAGCAAGCACGTCTTGTTTTCGGAAAATCAGTTTTGTTCGCTCTCGGTCTGGGACTTACTACGCCTAACTCCTTCGGTATTTTGGTGTGAAATTTTTACCAGACGTTTGTCACTGTGTCTGCTGTGTTTTGGTTGAGATTTGAGCCCCAGATTCGTCCCACAAGATTGGCAATAAATTTTTAATTCATCACTGCCAGGGCTGAAAGGAAGGTTCGTTGGTGTACGAAACTGTTTGGTTATTTTTGTGGGTGAATACTCATCCGTTTGACCTGAAATTTGTCGCGTTTTGTGCCAAATTCAGTGGAGATTCTTGCGTGGAATTTCAGGAAAAAACTATTTCGGGAGAATATTTCTGAAATTTTGTGCAAACCAAGGCCATCCTCTTAGAAAACTTGTGAAATTTCGCCCTGCTTTCTGCAATTCCGTTCCGGGTCCGTATTGCGCTGAAAAATTTCACACAAGTACTTTCATACGCTGTTTGCACCCGGGTAAGGAGGCATGTCCATAAACAAATCACAAAAAGAAGATACGGGGAAGAAAAGCCAGGACGTCTTGTTTTCGGAAAACCAATTTTGTTCGCTCTCGGTCTGGGACTTACTACGCCTTACTCCTTTGGTATTTTGGTATGAAATTTTTACCAGACGTTCGTCACTGTGTCTGCTGTGTTTTGGCTGAGATTTGAGCCCCAGATTCGTCCCACAAGATTGGCAATAAATTTTTTATTCATCACTGCCAGGGCTGAAAGAAGGGTTCGTTTGTGTGCGAAACTGTATGATTTTTTTCGTGGGTGAATACTCATCCGTTTGACCTGAAATTTGTCGCGTTTTGTGCCAAATTCAGTGGAGATTCTTGCGTGGAATTTCAGGAAAAAACTATTTCGGGAGAATTTTTCAGAAATTTTGTGCAAACCAAGGCTATCCTCTACAAAAACATGTGAAATGTCGCCTAGCTTTCTACAATTCCGTTCGGGGTCCGTATTGCGGTGAAAAAGTTCACACAAGTACTTTCATACTCTATTTTCACCCAGGTAAGGAGGCACGTACATAAATACGGGGAAGAAAAGCCAGGACGTCTTGTTTTCGGAAAACCAGTTTTTTTCGCTCTCGGTCTGGGGCTTACTACGCCGTACTCCTTGAGTATTTTGGTCTGAAACGTTATCCAGACGTTCGTCACTGCGTCTGCTGTGATTTGGCTTATATTTGAGCCCCAGATTCGTCCCACAAGATTGGCAATAAATTTTTTATTCATCACTGCCAGGACTGAAAGGAAGGTTCGTTTGTGTGCGAAACTGTTTGATTTTTTTCGTAGGTGAACACTCATCCGTTTGACCTGGAATTTGTCGCGTTTTGTCCCAATTTCAGTGGAGATTCTTGCGTGAAATTTCAGGAAAAAACTATTTTGGGAGAATTTTTCAGAAATTTTGTGCAAACAAGGCTATCCTCTACGAAAACATGTGAAATTTCGCCCAGCTTTCTGCAATTCCGTTCCGGGTCCGTAATGCGGTGAAAAAGTTCACACAAGTACTTTGATACGCTGTTGTCATCCAGGTAAGATGGCACGTCCATAAAAAAATCACACAAACAAGATACGGGGAAGAAAAGCCAGGACGTCTTGTTTTTGGAAAACCAGTTTTGTTCGCTCTCGGTCTGGGACTTACTACGCCTTACTCCTTGGGTATTTTGGTATAAAATTTTTACCAGACGTTCGTCACTGTGTCTGCTGTGTTTTGGCTGAGATTTCAGCCCCAGATACGTTCCGCAAGATTGACAATCAATTTTTTATTCATCACTGCCAGGGCTGATAGGAAGGTTCGTTTGTGTGCGAAAATGTTTGATTTGTTTCGTGCGTGAACACTCATCCGTTTGACCTGAAATTTGTCGCGTTTTGTCCCAAATTCAGTGGAGATTCTCGCGTGGAATTTCAGGAAAAAACTATTTCGGGAGAATTTTTGATAAATTTTGTGCAAACCAAGGCTACCCCCTACGAAAACTTGTGAAATTTCCCCCTGCTTTCTGCAATTCCGTTCCGGGTCCGTATTGCGCTGAAAAAATTCACACAAGTACTTTCATACGCTGTGTGCACCCTGGTAAGGAGGCACGTCCATAAACAAATCACAAAAAGAAGATACGTGAAAGAAAAGCCAGGACGTCTTGTTTTCGGAAAACCAGTTTTGTTCGCTCTCGGTCTGGGACTTTCTACGCCTTACTCCATGGGTATTTTGGTCTGAGATTTTTACCAGACGTTCGTCACTGTGTCTGCTGTGTTTTGGCTGAGATTTGAGCCCCAGATTCATCCCACAGGATTGACAATAAATTTTTTATTCATCACTGCCAAGACTGAAAGGAAGGTTCGATTGTGTGCGAAACTGTTTGATTTTTTTCGTGGGTGAATACGCATCCGTTTGACCTAAAATTTTTCCCGTTTGTGTCGTTTCTCCCAAATTGAGTGGAGATTCTTGCGTGGAATTTCAGGAAAAATCTATTTCTGAAGAATTTTTCAGAAATTTTGTGCAAACCAAGGCTATCCTCTCCGAAAACTTGTGAAATTTCGCCCTGCTTTCTGCAATTCGGTGCCGGGTCCGTATTGCGCTGAAAACACTTACACAAGTACTTTCATACGCTGTTTGCACCCAGGTAAGGAGGCACGTCCATAAACAAATCACAGAAAGAAGATACGGGGAAGAAAAGCCAGGACGTCTTGTTTTCGGAAAACCAGTTTTGTTC
>Ga0123342_1004488_pt1 | contig 21256 bp, 19 predicted proteins | sample Turbeawhitnodule_FD_89960 | JGI IMG/M metagenome (GOLD analysis project Ga0123342, IMG submission 89960) | Root nodule microbial communities of legume samples collected from Mexico - Turtle bean Mexico white nodule | ecosystem: Host-associated > Plants > Roots > Nodule | place: Mexico: Nepantla...
AATATATATATATATATATATATATATATATATATATATATATATATATATATATATATCCTTGTACCCTCCTTTTAATAATAAGAAACATTTTTCTTTGCTTCTTCACTTGCTGTGCGATACATCGGTGCAATAGGGTTTTCATAATCCCTCTTTTTCTTGCTTACCTTTCACCACGATCACTGTTGTTCATCATCTTTCTTTAGGAAGCCTTACTATGCCTTGATCTCATTCTAATATGGTATTAGAGCTCTTCAATTGAAGAGCTTTGTTGCGTTCTATGATATTTGTTCTTTTCTTCTACAGTTTCTTCTTGTTCATCTTTTTCATTCTTCTTGTTCTTCTTTTCAGTTATGGGAGAGGAACGATCCGACCAGACCTACCTCTCTCTACATCCAAACGAAAACCCAGCGATTTCCTTGGTATCGCCAATCCTAAATTCTACCAATTATCACTCTTGGAGTCGATCGATGATGACAACACTGAGCGTGAAAAACAAAATCGATTTTATCCTTGGGACGCATCCATGCCCTGCTGCAAATCACCCAAACTGGTCGGCATGGAAACGTTGTAACAACATGGTTGTTTCTTGGTTAGTACATTTTGTCTCGGTCCCTATTAGGCAAAACATTATTTGGATGGACTTAGCCATAGATATCTGGAACGATTTAAAAACTAGGTATTCACAAGGGGATCTTTTTAGAATTTCTGATTTACAAATGGATGTTGCCACCCTGTGTCAAGGGGATCAATCTGTAACTGAGTATTTTACCAAGCTTAGAGTTATCTGGGATGAAATCGAGAATTTTAGGCCTAATCCTGTTTGCCCTTGCAAGATAACTTGTTCTTGTTCTGTTATGACTATTATCAATCAAAGAAAACTTGAAGATAGGGTTATGCAATTTTTACGAGGGCTAAATGATCAATATCATAATATAAAGTCTCATGTTCTTCTTTGGAACCCATACCGCCTATCACCAAAATTTTCTCTCTTGTGGTGCAACAAGAACGCCAATTGATCAATAATTCGTTGATCGCCAATGTCAATAGTGTTAGTTCTAATCGTAATTCTAGCATCACTTCTGTTACTTGTAATTTCTGCGGTAAAGTGGGGCACACCGAGAATGTTTGTTATAAGAAGAATGGTTTTCCCAACAAAGAAAAAGGGACTTATAAAAGCAACAATAATAGAAAGATTTGTACTCATTGTAGAATGAGTGGTTATACGATTGAAAATTGTTACAAAAAGCATGGTTATCCCCCTGGATACAAATCTTTTAATGGTAAACCCACTCAAGTCCATAGTATTGTTGCTACTAACACTGTTTTTTTTTTCTGAGAAATGCCAACAAGAAAAGGATAATGGGAACGTTCAACTCACCCCAGTGCAGTATCAGATTCTTGTTGATCTCTTCAAACAAAGTCAAAACAATGTTGAAACTAGTAATGTGGCTCAAGCACAGGTGAACCAAATAGAATCTTTCTCGGCTGATTATAGTCACAAGGTGGTTGACCCGTCTTCAACTAGTAAACTTCTTTCTTGTAATAATTTACAATACCTAAAAAGTTGTTGGATCTTAGACTCAGGAGCCACTGATCACATTTGCATCTCCCTTGCTAATTTTGTCTCTTATAAATGCATTAAACCTGTTTTGATCAATCTACCCAATGGTAACAAAGTGTTTGCAAATTACTCTGGAACTGTTGTTTTGAACTGCAAACTTCACCTCAGTAATGTCCTATATGTTCCTCAATTTTCCTTCAATCTTATTTCTGTTTCAAAAATTTCTTCTAATCTCAATTGTAGATTAATTTTTTCCTCCAATGAATGTGTTATATAGGACATTGTAACCAGCGAGAGGATTGGTATAGCTAATGTCATCGCTGGATTATATGTTTTTGACTTTGCTACTTTCTATGATACTACTGCCAAAACTATTGTCTCTTCCATCAGCTGTCCTGATAAAAACTTTAATCTTTGGCATTATAGAATGGGGCATTTTTCTGATGAAAGATTAGGTGTTTTGAGTTCTCAATACCCTTATGTTTCATTTCATAAAACTGTTGTATGTGATACTTGCCACCGTGCAAAACAAAAGAAACTTCCTTTTACTTTAAGTGATACTCGGGCTACTCAAAATTTTGAATTGTTACATATGGACATTTGGGGTCCCTGCTCTATTTCCTCTATGCATGGTCATAAATACTTTTTAACCGTTGTAGATGATTTTTCTCGCTTTACATGGATTATCCCCATGAATAATAAATCTGAAACCAGAACTCATATTGTCAAATTTATTGCTTATGCTGAAAATCAATTTCAAAACAATATCAAAATAATAAGAACCGATAATGATGTTGAATTTGTCATGAAAGACTATTTCTCTTCAAAAGGCATTATGCATCACACTACTTGTGTTGAAACCCTAGAGCAAAATGGTATAGCTGAAAGAAAACATCAACACATTCTTAATGTGACTCGTGCTTTACTCTTTCAAGCAAACTTACCACCTTTGTTTTGGAATTTTGCTATCCTTCATGTCGTGTTTTTGATAAATTGTACTCCTACTCCTCTTTTAAATAATAAAACACCTTATGAAAAACTACATACAAAATTGTGTGATATCTTTGTCTTACGTGTCTTTGGCTGTTTGTGCTACTCTAGCACTATAATTGCTAACCGAAAAAAATTTGATGATCGCTCTATTGCTGGCATTTTTTTAGGTTTTCAACCTAACACTAAAGGTTTCCTTTTTCTAAATTTGAAATCTCTAGACATGTAGTATTTCATGAAAATATCTCTCCCTACAAAATAAATGATGTTCATAACGGTCCAAACATTTTATCTCTCCCTATTCCTTCTAACTATGACAATGTAAATGATCTTACTATTGAAAATTATACTGTTGGAACTGTAAACATTGATACTGTTGATGAGAACCATGTGGCTGACCATACCAACAACAAAATTGATATTGCTGATGAGAACCATGGCACTGACCATACCACCAATGAAATCACCGCTGGTGTATCTGAAGAGCATCTCACTGAGAACATTGATGATATTAAAGAAATAACAGCCACACCACCTAGAAGATCTATGCGACAAAGAAAAATTCCAGCTTATCTGGAAGACTTTCACACAGCTTCTGTAGCAACAAAAAACGTAAGTACAAAATATCCCATCTCTAAGTTCATTTCTTATCAATCTCTATCTCCAAAGTTTAAATTTTTTGTTCTTTCTATTTCATCTAACATGGAGCCAAAAACCTATGAGGAAGCCTCTAAACACTTACGTTGGAAGCATGTTATGCAAGAAGAACTGAATGCCTTAGAGGAAAACCATACTTGGACCATCGCCTCTCTTCCCCCTGGAAAGAAGGCCAATGGATGTCGATGGATATACAAAATCAAACAACATTCTGATGGCACTATCGAAAGATACAAAGCCCGCTTGGTTGCAAAAGGCTACACCCAACTTGAAGGGTTGGATTTCTTAAACACTTTTGCTCCAGTTGTAAAGCTAACCACTCTTCGGCTATTACTTGCACTAGTTGCTGCCCACCAATGGAATCTCAAACAGCTTGATGTCAATAATGCATTCTTGCATGGAGACCTTGATGAAGATGTATACATGAAACCTCCACCGGGAATTTCCTTGCCCACCACAACTAGTGTATGCAAACTGAACCGATCTCTATATGGCCTCAAGCAAGCAGGGAGACAATGGTATGCTAAACTGTCCACCTTTTTAATCTCACAAAATTATGTCATCTCTTATGCCGATCATTCACTTTTCCTAAAACACAATGGCACTAACACTACTGCTCTTCTTGTGTATGTGGATGACATGGTACTTACTGGCAATGATGCTGAGGAAATCTGTCACATTACCAAACTACTGGATGAACACTTTCGAATAAAGAATCTTGGGGACCTACAATACTTTTTAGGACTTGAAGTGGCCCGCAACAGTACAGGGATCCACCTAAGCCAAAGAAAATACACATTGGATCTCTTGCATGAAACCGGAATGCTTGACTGCGCACCTATGCCCACTCCCATAATTCATACCTCTCGGCTATCCATGAATGAAGGCACACCACTATCTGAAACGGAGTCCTCTGCTTACCGGCGACTCATTGGTCGTCTTCTATACCTCACCAACACCAGACCGGACATCACCTTCAACGTTAATAATCTAAGTCAATTCGTTACTGCACCTACAAAGGCTCACCAATAAGCAGCTTTTCGAATTCTGAGATACCTCAAATCTGCTCCTGGATCTAGTATTTTCTTCTACACCTCTAATACTGTCCAATTAAAGTCCTTTAGTGACTCTGACTGGGCAACCTGTCCCACCACAAGAAAATCCATAACTGGATTCTCGGTTTATCTGGGCAATTCACTTATTTCCTGGAAATCTAAGAAACAACAAACCATCTCTCGGAGTTCATCAGAAGCTAAATATAGAGCTCTTGCTACCACCACCTGTGAGATACAATGGCTAACATATCTCCTTCAGGACCTTCATGTCTCTTACGTCAAGCCTGCTACTCTATATTGTGACAACCGTTCAGCAATACAAATTGCATCTAATCTTGTTTTCCATGAGCGAACCAATCACATAGAAATTGACTGCCATATTGTTCGCGAAAAAGTCATTGCTAGTCTCCTCAAACTGCTACCCATATCATCCACCATGAAAGTAGCAGACATCTTCACCAAGCCCTTACCTCCAACCACATTCAAGTTCATTCATTCCAAGCTGAGAATGAAAAATATATACTCCTAGCTTTAGGGGGGCTGCTAACATGTTCTGTTTTCTATTCTGTTTTAGTTACTGTAACTGTTTCTTAGTTATAGTTTTTATTCTAGGCTCCTCTTACTATAACCAAGCGGCAGCCCATTCCCTTTTGACACCGCTTTAAGTAATATATATATCCTTGTACCCTCCTTTTAATAAATGAGAAATAAGAAACATTTTTCTTTGCTTCTTCACTTGCTGTGCGATACATCGCTGCAATAGGGTTTTCATAATCCCTCTTTTTCTTGTTGTACCTTTCACCACGATCAATGTTCATCATCTTTCTTCAGGAAGCATTACTATGCGTTGATCTCATTCTAATACAACCCATGATCACTGCACGAATGCACGAACCGCAACCTACGACCACCGCACGAACACACAACCGCAACCGACAACCACTGTGCGACCTACTCCGCTCGATCGCCACCACCACCGCTCGTCGCGGGTGCCAGGGTGTTTCACGGTGCTGTGAAATGTGCTAGCCGCTCTTGCGCCGACTAGAGGAAACCTAGGTTTGAACTTCATTTTCTTCTTTCTATGACGACACGACAATGGAGAGCGTATAAGAAAATAATTGAGATTTAGGGTTTATTCTGTTAAGGCCCAAATTAGTTTTTTTTTTTTGCCAAAAAAAACATAATGATATTGGAGAGGCGGATGAAAAATAGGTTCTGGAATTGGGGAATAGATTTTCGAAGGACTTTATATACGAATTAATCCGTATGTAACCATATTTGGTTTACATACGGAAAAATCCGTATGTAATGCTTATTCACATACAAAAATTAAATCCGTATGTAACACTTATTTTACATACGGATTCAAATCCGTATGTAGTAATCTGTATGTAAATCAACAATTTATACAAACTAAACATCAATTAACTAACCTCATACAAACCAAAGGATCAAGACACAAATCAGAATAAGAGAAAAAAGATAAAGATGTCTTGTCTTAACTATGACCCACGACCTAACCTTTAACTGAGCAAGACCAATTTCTGAAACATCAACCACGCCACCTTTGAATATACTTTGTTCCTATGCTTCCAAATTTCACTTACTATAGCAATCCAAAGTCCTTCCCAAACATCATTAACCGATTTAGAAGCTCTACCCAACTTAAATTGTAAGAAATGATAACATGAGTCATTGTGATCCACAAACACCACTCCTAGCCAAGCATAACACTGACTCCAGACGAGACAAGCTATTTACATTAAAAAAAAAAATGACGACTCGTCTCCTCTCCTCTTCCATCCCACACAAACTACACAACATATTTTTGATCACAACCCCACACATTTCCAAATTGACCCTAGTAGTAGCTATCTTATTTGACAACACCCACCAAACAGTGACTTGAACAGAGGGTAGAACTTTGCACCTCCACAACCTGTCGTACAAATAGTTATTTTCCCCCTCTAAATCAATGTAAAATATAAAATTTTACATGATCTTACACCTTTATATTTTGAATCAATGTCTGTAAAGTTGAGAAAAGTTGAGTGGTATATTGTAATTTTTTTCATAAAATATAACTTTGTATGGTCTCATCTTTAGGTTCCTGCCTCTGCACGCCATCCTGATCCCTTGTCTTTTTCAGCTTGGATGTGTTTCGTGGCAACATTGCAATCAACATTATTGACACTATTCATGGAACTAGATCCACATGCATGGAAGATTAATTTATCTACTTCAAATTGGTTGTTCTTTATATGCAGAAAGTGTGTTGATGATTAATTTTACATTAGAAAGAAAATTTATAGAATTAAATGCATATCAATGATCGACTAATTAAGTATTAAAATTTCATATTGCAAATGACATAATTAATGTATGTTGGGAGTTATGGGATTTGCAGTATTATTCTTTATCCAAGCATGGTTCATCTTACTCAAAGGTCCTCACTTCTGTGTAATGTTCAATCCTCTTTTGATGGGGATTGTGACAATATTGACTCCTTTATTACTGCATGAGGAAGTATACTTTAGAAGGTAATGTTGAATGACCAACACATAATTAATTAACTTGTTCCCAAAAAGTTATGGTCCATTTATTGTGAAAAAAATGTTTTTTTTGTTACATAAGTTTTTGATAATTACAAATTTGTTTGATATATGCAGGTGACTTCTTGTACAACGAGCAGAATCATGCAATAATGTGATCAGTTAGGGATATCACAAGTAGTTGTCAATGATATTTGACACTTTGACTACACAATAAACAACAATTTTATTAACTTACATCTACAAGTACATTTATAGATAAATAAAAATTAATAATTAGAATTATTTTCTTACCGAAGGTTCTGCAGTAGGTTTCAGAAGGTGTCTAGACCAAGCTACAAATGTTTAAAAGGTTCGTGTCACATTAATTACCTCAGCCGTCGACATAGGAATTGCAACATCACTAATGCGATCTTTCTCGACCATGAACTTGACCATATAAGGGGGGAGGAGCCACATTATGTAACATAGTGACTCGTTCAAAGACATTTCATAAGGCCATCAATCGATAAATAGAATTGTCATCCACATATGATTCGCATTGACTTATGGAGCCAATGTCATCCCCTCATGGATTATCAGTGGCACAACTTCTTTTTGTGCTAACTCTATTTGTGGGAGGCACAAAGGTCTTTTGCACAAGAGTTATGTTATGAAACAAATAAGGTCTCTAGGTGTTCCTTAAACTTTTCCCTCACCTTTTGAGTAACCTCCTCTGTTACCCCCCTTGCGTGCTCTAATGCATCAATTGCAAAATAGCTTCTTTGCTAGATGCCTTAAAGGAGTACTTATGTAAAGATGTTCGAAAGAGCTGTGGGATGTCTACCCTTGATCCTGCAACATGCACACAACCAAGGTGCTCAATCTAGGAAGTAAGTTATAAATAACTAGTAAATTGATCATTTAAACCAAACTAAAAAATTGTGATTTCTACTCAAATTATCAAATGAATTCATTCTATTTGTAGTTAAACTAAATTTTTAGAAATTGATCATCTAAAAGTCATTGTCTTTTTATTTTTTTTATCAACGGTCCATTCAAAAATCGTCTTTGTTTAATTTATTTCACCATTTTTAGCAATAGTTCGAATTAAAACCGTTGTATAAAATTTGGTTTATTCACCACTCTGCCACCACATCTTTCTTACGACAAATAGCCAAAAATCCGTCGTTATTAATATTCGTCGTTTGCTAATTTTGCACTAGTGTATGAGAAAACTAGTATAAAAATCACAGCATAAATCTTCTTTCCTATATCTTTTTTCATTTCATATTATCTTATTACACTAACTAAAAGAATGAGAGTTTTATGAACCAAGTGATGACGAGTCATTCTTGTGCAATGTTATATGTCCTCTGTACCCGAGTAATTGAAAATGTAAGATTTTGTCTCTCATGACATAATGATAATACCTCACATACCTTCCTCTTTGTACAACGATTTCTTCAACATGTTGATTAATCTAGGAAGTGAGGAAGAGCATACATGGAAAGTCTCCACTCCTAGCCTGGTGACAGTATGATGATCTTAAAGAGTATTTCTAGTTGGTTTTATTTAGAATCTTATTATTGAAATACACTTTGATGGAATTAGAGACCTTATTAAATAGTGAAGTTAGTAACTCCCTTGCATGTTGTACCATAGGACATTAACTTTAAGGATCAAAATCTCAAATGCATTTGTAAGACACGAAAGAAGAAAACAAAAATATAACGAATATTAAGTACCTGAGCTTGATGGTTGTTGATCTTGCTCATATACCTACCAATACCCATATTTCTTCACATACACCTTAACATATTGGTGTTCTCCCTTCTCGAATTTGCCCATGTCCATTATCAGTTTTGTAAATTCCACACTAATAACACCGTTATAAGGTGTGTACCAACTGCAATCATAATGTCGTTCACCAAACTCTTGATGAGACAAATAAAATAGCCACATATGTTCTGAATGATCAATGACTAGATCGCTTCTCAAATTGACTAGAGGAATTCTAACACTATGATCTATGGATCTATAACCAGTCATGTACCTTTCAATGTCCATGTGAAATATTGCATAACACATTACACCAATCCAATTATCGTCATGCATAACAGAAGAGGTATCAATCCTTATTGAATTGTCCATGCTCACAAATTGATTGTTGAACCACCTAGGCATTTCACTTCCTAAGGTAACACATGCAATATTTGGATGTAATTTGAGACTACACGTGTTTCTTGAGCACCTCGCCTCATAAGATTACACAGTTATGCGTTAGTAGTTATTTTCTGAAGAAATAAAAGAAAGGAAGAGGAAGGAAGGAGGATGCACACCTAAAAAAAATGTATCATCCACGAAAAGATCATGATACTACAGTGTTCCCTCTCAACTAATTTGTGGTAGTTGTAAAGGATTAGTCCTACCAGATCTTCATGGGTCAAATATGGTAGTGGAAGCTAGCAAGTTTCTAAGGGAAAGTTTGTTTGCGAAAGGAGAACAAGAAAGCGTTTGAATCGCTTGCAATGTTGTAAGTTTAAATGATACAGTCTGAAAAGGTTATTGAGGTTGGGAAGTGTGGTAAAATTGTTTCCCTCCAAATTTAGGTGTTCTAGGCAACTTAACTTTCCAATGGCATCAGGGATTTGAACTAAGTTACAAAAGCTTAGATCGAGTTCACGCAAACAAGTGAGAGAAGAAGGGAAAGTAGGAGAGGATAACAACAAATAGCTGACTGAGTCTCTTTGTGCTCTGGAATACAACATTTTTTTTATAAAAGAGGATGTTGATTGGGAAAGAATAGGAGCTTCAACTAAACAAAGTTTTGAACATCCAAAGACATCCAGATAATCAAGATAATTCAAGCCCAATATGGTATTGGGTAAGCTTACTAGGTTTTTGCAATTTCTCAAATTCAAAACATCAAGCTTTTTCAAAAGACCAATCAATGGATTGATTTTTGGGAGCTTTATACATCCTTTAAGTTCTATCTTTTCAAGATTTAGGACCTCTCTAACATCTGACATCTCAACTAAATCTTTGGAGTAAGAGAGATCCAAAAGCTTCAAATTATACAATGGCTACAGTGATTAACAAATAAAAGACAAAATTAATAATGAATTTTGGGCTTTCTTTATTTAGTTAAATGAAAAAAGAGACTAAAAGACGGTGTTTGTCATTTAATTGGTTTATTTTAAAAAAATAGAAAATTAATATACATTACCTTTGTGTCTTCCCATAGTCGTTTAGTACTGCTCCCAACAAGGTATAACTGAACTAGTTTTTCTGGCTGAAAACTTTGAGACAAACATTTAAAAGGATATTCTCTCCAATTAAGATATGCTAGTTCATTCGAAAGATGATTAAGATTGCCTGAAAATTCCACATCTTCAACTTAAGGTGTCTAATTTTCGATAGACTGTCTGCCCTCACTATCCCCACAAGCAAATTACATTCAATATATATGACTTCAAGATTTTCAGATGCCTACAACATTATGGAGAAAGAATAACATTGTTATACTTTTCAAAGGGTTTTCATATTCTAGAAAAAATGGAAATATAAGATTTATACTCAAATTTTTACCTCATTGTCTAACATAACTTTCTCGAAATCTTTGCAATCCCACGACCTACTCCACTTTAGAGGCTCTTTAGGTGATTTTTCTCTAATAATACTTTGTCCTAAACCTATCAACAACCTGTGTATATAAATATCCCCATGTTCACATGTTATGAGAGATTTCTCAATTAGAGATGGTATGCCATTTTCATAATCAAATCCATGGATGCTTAAAATTTCATTATAATATAAGTGATTATGAAGGAAACATGCAATATCAAGAAATATTTTTTTTTCTTCTTCTTCCAACTGATCAAAACTTATATGTAAAACATTCATAACATTTCTATCTTTATTATATCTTAGCCTACCCAATGCACTTCTCCATTATGAGACATTTCGACCAAACAAAGATGATCCAATTACTTCAATTTCCAAGGGATGACCTTGAACATGTGAAAGTACCTCATGTGCCAACTCTTCATAATTGTCCAATATATAATTAACTTAGAAAGCATTTCTACAAAACAAGTGTACAACGATTTCCCAACTCAACAACTGAACTTGATACACATCATCCACTCCATGTGTCTTTAATATATGTTCATCCCTTGAAATTATGATGATTCTGCTACCTTCACCTACACATCTACGTATATCTGAGTTTCCCTGTGAACAGCTTAAGTTGTTCACCTTGATCAACATTGTCAAGAATTATAAGTGTTCTTGCATTGTGCAGCTCAGTCCACACCAAATATGTTCCATCAATAGCATTACAAATTTCAAGATTTTGCTCGATAAATAGCTGCTGGAATTGGGAAATTAGTTGCTTTTGTTAAAACTTAAGCTATAATGTTAAAATGTTAAAATGCGTCTGGGTAAATATAAAACAGGGTAATGATAGGCATCGCAGATAAGTTCATAAACAGACTTTAGGTTTTCATCCTCCTTATTATGTAATTGTGTGTGGCTCCTTATTATGTGGTTGTGTGTGACTGGGGACTCTGTCATTAGGGAAACTATTGCCTAAAAAACACTCAAACAACCACAACACATCTATCCACCAAAATGTTCAGAGTACCACAATTTGTCACCACAATTTGTCACCACTTATCTCTTCCTCTCCCTCGCATATTTCTATTTTTGTGAATGTTTATGAACAAAGTAATACTGTAGTCTTAGAGCAATCCCCTTGGGAACATAGGCATTGACTTCTCACTGTATAAACATTTTAATGTAAGTTTTATAATTATGATTAATTTATATTCATATTTTACAATTGCTATCATATATCTAATTTGAACTTATTTTTATTGAACATGATCTGTTCCTATTTAAAAGACTTGTACTTCTTATTTTGATTATGCATATCGTTCTTGAATTTCTTTTATGTGGTGCAATTTAAAAATTTATACAATTATGCCCTCTAATAATATTATTGTTTTTAAATGTTAAACAAATTACCATTATTAACTGAGTTTAAAAAACTGTATTTTTCTAATTTATAAAGAGGTACATTTTTATTGGCTTAATATATATGACTAGGTTCTTTTAGCTTGATAAGATAATTTTGATCATTAGACTAAAATAGGACAATTAGATTCTCTAACCAATTGCGAATATATTTTTTAAAATTTTATTATTATTTGATTTTTTTTTATTTTAATTGATTTTAGTAGTATAGTAGATAACCAAATGGGAAAAAAATATTTGAGAACAGACGTCATTTTGCCTGTTTTAAGTTGCTTGCTTGATATCTGTGTTGTTTATTATAATTCTGCATCTAATTGTTCAATGCGGCGTCGCATTTTATTATACAAATAACTTTTTGCCTATGCAGAATAAATAATCAAACTGCAACTGGTTCAAGGAACACAGATCCATGAGCATCGTATTATTATTTAACCATCTTTTTCGAGAAATATTTTTCCCTCCATGAAACGCAGAAAAAATTTGCTTGCAATTTATGTCGCGATCAAATAAATAATCACAAACATTAAAGCAGAGGTATAGAAAACATCCCTAGCAAAAATCAGCACACTCGAGAGCAACAGTTTGGTAATATATATTTGATCCATGGTGATAGATAGCACTGCTGGGATAAACTAAGTGAGAATAGGACTATACAAAGTAAACCAAAGAAAAAGTTGTATTACAATGAAGGCAGTACCAAATTCATAGGATCTCCAGGGATGCACACACCCGTTGACTGAAAGGCTATTTACCATTGGGAGAAGTGAGTCTATTTTCGTCTACATCATGCTTCGATGTAGAATCCCCACCCATCAATTCCGAGAAGCCCTCCACCTTCACAGGAGGGGCTCTAACCATGCTAATGTTCCTATATACACAAACAATGAATTCTTAGTAAAGATAGATATAACATAAAAGCCACCCTAACAGCAGCATTCATTTATTTTAAATAACTTACGGCGACTGCATTGAAGGAATCTGCAAGGAACTCATCTGTCTAAACTGAGTGCCAGATTGAGGATGGAAATTTGACATTGCAGCAATCTGCTGCTGCTGCGACTGTTGCTGCCTAAACTGCATTTGGGGATGTCTAGAAGTGAAGACATTACCATCAATTGGTAAATCTTGGTTTTCAATCTTGACTTGAACCAGCGGTCTTTCCTTATCCATATCCATAGCAGGGCGAGTAGCTGCAGCACGCCTTCTCATTCTCTCAATTTGCTGTTGCTGATGAAAAGCCATATTTTGGGAATGAATCATCTGCTGCATCTGTGGATGCATTTGCCTCTGCATTTGAACCTGCACATTAACAATGCATTGGGTAATACTGCATTGCATGAATCATTAATCAATCTAGCAGATAACATATTGAAAAATTCTGAATGAGGAACAAAATCAATTAGGCAAATAGGATGCAAACCAGTCACAAGTTCATATAAATGACACAGGCAAAAAAAAAAAATCAATCAGCACAAATTCTCTTCCTTCACATTATACCATAATTGATGAAGGGCAGGGCAAATACATTTTTCTAACATGTTCCAAATCTCAAAAGTACTAAATGTCAAATCATCATCATCTCCATCTGCTCAGGAAGAAAAAAGTAATAACAATGTAAACAAAACAAGAGAATATGAACAAAATACATTAAATATAGCACCCAGTACTATAAATAGGATATGAGCAAAATATGCAGCAGCCACAGATTTAAATTAGCATGTGAACTGCAACCTTGTAATGTTCATATTCAAATAGCATTCAAAGTGAAGAAAAATAATTTTTGACGAATGATATAAATAATGGTCACTGGCGAAAGCAACATAAAATCACAGTTCAGCATGATGCATGGTGTAATTCTGTTTTGAGGAAGCACCAAATACATCTACAAAAGTGCAGGGTTCTCTAAGATCCAAAGTAAGGAAATTCGCTCTACGTCTCACTGCAAGTCCCCCTGATCATGTACATGCATCATACAAGTGGCTTACAGCATTAAATAATGGACAAAGAAGTATATGTAAATACTTGTTGAGGTAGCCGAAGGGAACTCTGCTGTTGTTGCTGCAGCTGGGGCTGCATTCCATGAACTTGTTGCTGACTGTGTTGTACATTATTCTTGGAGCCATCTTTAACCACATCCACTAATGGTGCAAAATTACTGTGAGCAAGAGCAGAAGATGTTAAAATGCGTCCAGGTAAATAAAAATCAGGGTATGATAGGCATTGCAAATAAGTCTATAAACAGACTCTAGGTCTTCATTCTCCTTATTATGTGGTTGTGTATGGCTGGGGACTCTGCCATCAGGTAAACTATTGCCTAAAAAACCCTCAAACAACCACAATGCATCTATCCACCAAAATGTTCACAGTGCCACAACCACTTATCTCTTCCTCTCCCTCGCAGATTTCTATTTTTGTGAATGTTTATGAACAAAGTAATACTATAGTCTTAGAGCAATCCCCTTGGGAACATATCAATGCAGAGTAAGATTAACACATTTATTCATGCAGCAAATATTCAGTAGTAAAACTAAACACAGGAAAAGTGTCTAAAACTCACCTAAAACCCACTGTTTTAAGCAACATCTTCAGAAGCTCAATGAGCGAGCACTGTTTCTTATAACTATCAGCAAGCACTTTCAAATTCGTTCCTATTTTACAAATCCGTTCGCTCAGTATTTCAGAGAAGTCCTCGACCGAACCTTCCATGGCACCTTCAAACCCCACACCCAACAAGATCCGCGCCACCGCCTTCTGAGACAATTTTGCTGCCTGCTGGGGGCCAACAACCTTCCCACTTCCCTCAGCTACAAATTTTCCACGGCTCACGCCTCCTCCATGCTCCACACTACCAGGCTCAGGCCTAATCCCGAGCCTCTCCATCATAACGGAACTTCTAGTCGCTGCAATAGGAGGCAAAGTATCAAGAACACTAAACACCTTCCCCTTCTGGTTACCACTATTTCCCACTCTATCACTCAACGGAAGCGCGCTATCAGGCACGCAGTTCAACGCGAACGCAATCTCGGGAAAAACAACGGAATCACCATCATCAACAACAGCTAAACCACCACCGTTCGGCTGCAGCGCGTGATCCGCAACCGAATTCACATCCTCCTTAAACGCCAGGCGCCGTTTCTTATGATTAGTAACGTACGTAAGATACGAAGCCATCTCCGCCGGCGAACGCGATTCGCCGGAAACTAAATTCTTACTAGCCTTGTACTTATCAATCACCTGACTGTACCACGTTTCCGGCAATTCAGATTCAATGTACCTGGATCCGGAAGCGGAGGCCGTTTTATTAGATTGATTCTGCGTGAAATTGAAGAAATGTGAATATGGAAAAGGAATTAAAAGAGAAGGGCGCGAAAGAGAAGAGATAGGGTTTTACGTACCTTGGAGTCGTGCGAGGGAGTGCCAAGGGTGAAGTAGATGTCGTCGGCGTGCAATTGGAGGTAGGTAGGGTTGAGGCGTTGGAGAGAGGAGTTAGGGTTCGGGGAGAGAGAAGCGGTGGCTTTGTCGAAGAGAAGCGCGCGGACCCTGAGTTGGAGAGGGGCGTGAGAGGAGGAGGTGATGAAGGAGTCCCAGGCGGAAGGGGAAGTGAGGAAGGGTGCGAAGCCGGCGTAGGTGGAGTCGCCGAGCCAGGTTCGCCACACACCGCAAATGTCGAGCTTCCGTGCCAGTTCGTAACCGCGGCCGTCCTCCCCCAGCAGAGCCATTGGCGGTGCCACCGCTCAACTCAGTTTGGAACACCTTCGTTTTGGTCAAACAAACGCTTTTCTCTTCTGGACTCACTCTCCTCTTCCTCACACTGGGCTGGCCCGTTTCACTTTGTGAAGGAAAAGATAACATAAATTATCATTGTTATTTTATGCATTTATTTCATCTCCTAAACAGTTCCTTTAGAAATTATTATTATTATTATTTATTAACAATGTGATATTATTTAGTTAGGAGATTTTCCTCTTTAACAACTGCTTTCAAATTTTTTTCTACTTTATCTTATATCAATTTTTTATTTTATTTCATTATCATTATCATAAACATTATCTCTATGATTTTCTATTTTTTTTAAAACATTTGATACATGTGGAGGAAGGATTAGGATTGACAGATATATGGAATTTTGGAATATTTTAATCATTTTCTATATTTTAAAATATTTACTAAATAACTAATTATTTTTATAATTAATTAAAAATTATTATTTTTAAATAATTTACTGTTGTCCTTTCTTAAAAATAGTTATTAAATTCAAATTTTAAATGATAAGTAGTTTCTCATACGTAAAATAAGAGAGTATATTAAATATAAAATAGTTGATTATATAAAAACGTTCTTACAACATGAGACTCAACTCAATTTCTTTTATAGTACTATTTATACTTTTATTTCTCTATCTAGGATCTTTTTGTTTTTATTTTCATATCTAACACCCTTTTGTTTTTATTTTCTTATCTAACACTATTTCAAAAGTAAATAAATAAAAATAATAAAAAATGATAATTTTAATTTTGAATGCATTAAAAAAATAAATATTTTAATGTTTAAAATAGTTAGAAATATAATTAATGAATAAAAAATAAGTTTTTACAAAAATAAAAATAAAAATGTTTAGTTGAATTTTTTTAAGAATGAAAAAAATAAAAAATTAAACTCTACAGCAACATAAAAGTTGAATCTATAAAGAAAAGTTAGTATTTATTTTTATTATTATTGATGATATAATCATATTAATTTCAAGTAAAAAATAAATGACATAATTATAAAAAAAAAAAAACAAAGTCAAATAATATTAATTAGTAGTGGACACAAATAATATTGAAGTGTTTATCCTAAATGCAAAATCTTAAAAAAAAAAAACTAATGCAAATGGTACACTTAATGCTTAAAAAATGAGAAGAAAAAAAATGCAAAAATAAATAATATAGAAAATAAAAAACAGCAACAATAAAAATAAAAACAAAAAAACAGAAATAAATAAAGAATGACAAAAAATAATAATAACTAAAAACATAAAAAAATATAAAATAAAGACAAAATAAGATAAAGATAAAAGATATAAAAAAAAAATTAAAAACAAATCAAAACAAGATAAAAGATATAAGATGATAATAAATAAGTATAGGTTGAACATAAAAAGAAAAATAAATGAGAGATGATCATTCATTTAATATTTTCTTCAATGGTACATTAAATAGTTTGTGCGAAATGAAATATAATTAATTGACGAGAAGTGGACGATCCAGTAATGTTGGAATACATTCATTTTGTGAGTCTTAGATGTTTGACAATATGAACATTTTTTTTTTCCGATCATGTTGTTCTCTTCCATATCAGTATTTATTCAACTTGACTTAGACCTCCCATTTGAGGTTCTTTTAATGCGCATATTATTTGACCAGTGTATATAGGCCAATACTATTCAATATTATCTCTGTGTCCACTACTAATTAATACTAATTGACTTTATTTTTTTTATAATTATATTTTGTATTTTTTACTTGAAATTAATATGATTACATCATCAATAAAAATAAAAATAAATATTAATTTATGTTTATGAATTCAACTTTTACGTTGTAGGATTTAATTTCTTATTTTCTTCATTCTTAAAAAAAATTAAACTAAACATTTTTAATTTATTACTTTTTATTTTTATTTTATAAAAACTCATTTCTTTATTCATTGATAACTATTGTAAACATTAAAAATATTATATTTATTTTTTTAATACATTCAAAATTAAAATTATTAAAATTATTAATTTTTTTAATTTATTACTTTTTAATTACTTTTGAAATGATGCTAGATATGAAAATAAAAACAAAAAGGTATTAGATTGGAAAATAAAAACAAAGAAGTGTTAGATAGGAAAATAAAAATGTAATACTATGATGAGAAATTGAGTTGTGAAGTAATATTTTTTATATAAATAATAAAAATAAATAAATAAATGAAATAGTTGATTAGACTAAAAACGTTCTTGAAGTAATATTTTTTTATATAAATAATTAAAATAAAAAAGCAAATGCATATGTTTTAAATAAATAATTATTTTAAATATTTATATGTGAACTTAATTACAAACTTACAAAATTAGATTAAGTGCTTTCTTTTCACAGTTTTAACATTTGATTCTTTTCACAATTTATAAAATAATTTTTAAATTTATATTTAATTAACTATCAACATTTTAATTATTAATTAATTTATATTCTAAAGTTAGTAGCTAAGTAGATATAATTTTATAAATTTCATTAATAATAAACACTACTTTATATATTAATAATTTTTTAAAATTGTTAAAATAATATTTAATTTAATAAATATAGTGATTAATTATTTTTTTTTATTAATTTTTTTATTTAATAATTTTCATATATATATATATATATATATATATTAGCTGAATTCAAAAGAAAATTTAACATTATTTACGAAATTTTCCTAACAATTTTGAATAATTCAGCATTATCTACATATTATTATTACTCATTCATCTCTAGTAGGTAAATTTTACATTATTCACAAATTTTACTACAAATATATATCAGTAAATAAATTCAATATTATTATTAAAATATATATTTTTATTAACATTATTAATAATATTAATAGTATTGACAATATAATAATATTAAGAAAATAAATTATCTTAATAGTTTTAATAATATGAATAATATTAATCATTATAAATATGTCTAATATTAACAATATTATTATAATATGAATACTTATAAATAATAATTATTATTCATAAATAATAATAATAATAAATAAAAATAATTATAAATAAAAATAATAATGAAAAAAATAAATAAATATATGCGAAATTATTTTTGGATTTACTTGAAGTTGATAAGTATTACCTACGAATTAAAGTTGGTTGATATTATCTACATATTTAAGTTGATGGGTAATACCTACACAGTGAAGTTGGAATTATTACCTACAGACTAAAATAAATGGGTATTACCTATGAATTAAAATTATAAATATTATCTTCGAATTAAAGTTAATAAATATACATACTATTAACCTTATGAAATTAATAATATTATTATTAATAATATAAATAGTATTGATAATATTAATAATATTATTATAATAATTAATAATATTAATTTAAATAATATCAATAAAATTAATAATATTAATCATATGAATGAATATATTATTATTATCACACAAGTTTAATTACAAATTTTATTGTTTTGTTATTATTATTATTATACATATAATTATTATTCTTATAAAATTAATAATATTATTAATATTATTTAACATTATAAAATTATTATTAATAATAATAATATAAATGATATTAATAGTATTGATAATATTAATAATATTAATTTAAATAATATCAATAAAATTAATAATATGAATGTATTATTATCACACAAGTTTAATTAGAAATTTTATTGTTTTGTTATTATTATTATTATTATACATATAATTATTATTCTTATAATACAAAACAGTAAAATTTATAATTAAACTTGTGTGGTGTAGTGGGGATGAATGTTAAAATATGATTTTTGAATTCATAGTCTTATTCTAGTATTTTCTTTTGTCTAGCCACTACTTAATTGTTATTAAATTTTTTTATGCACTTCCAAGCATGAGTTTAATGTTCGTTTAGCATACTTTAAACTTTCAGATCATTTTCGTGAGTGATGGAATAGGGTTTGCTAGACCAATGCTAGTAGTGTCTTTTTTTTTTACCAATACTAATTTATGATAGTTAGTCAACATTATTGGTAATGAGATGTACTTAAACTATTTTTTAATTTTTGTGATCACAAAGAAGATACGAAGTGATATTTTAGTACACTTATTAATAAAAATAACATATGTAATTAATATTCTAGTCTTGCAAGTTGAAATATTAATATATATTGTTAAAATGAGGTGTAAAGGAGTTTTATTTGTCTTGAAAGATGTGAAGGTAAATTTTGAAAGAGGAATATAAATAGAGATGATTTAGCGGTTTAATCGGCAGAGAGAGATAAGAGTATGGCAGAAGAAGAAGAAGAAGCAGGTGTAAACCACGTGGTCCTCTTACCGGGACCATTGCAAGGCAACGTAAACTCCATGATGAAGCTGGCGCAGCTTCTAGCTCTGCATCACTTCCACGTCACCTTCCTCACCACCGATTTCATCCACCGCCGCCTCCACCGTTTCGCCGACATCCAGGCTCTTTCACAAACCTACCCCAACCTCGAACTCAAGACTATCTCCGATGGCCTCCCCGATGATCATCCTCGTTCCGATAACGCATTAGCTGACCTCTATTCTTTCTTGAACTCGCACGCAAAACCTCTCATCAGAGACATTCTTGTCTCCCAAACTGCTGCAAAGCCCAAGGTCACGTGCCTCATTGGTGATGGATTCCTTGGAGGCCTCACCGCTGACGTGGCGGATGAGGTTGGGATACCGCTCATTCATTTTCGCGCCATCAGCGCTTCATGCTTCTGGGCTTTGTTCTGTGCTCCAAATCTCTTTGAATCCAATCAACTTCCGATCAGAGGTATAAAACTATAAATTATAATATAGATAAATAGATAGATAGATATAGTAGTACTTGTTTGTGAAAGTGATCAAACCTAAAAATAGTATGTGAGCTTAGATTAAATTAGACCTATTGAGTAGAAGTTGTGTGTTTGTTATCAATTATCATGCTTGATACGATGATAACTGAATTGAAACTTATTGAAGGAGAGGAAGACATGGATCGCGTGATAACCACTCTCCCGGGCATGGAAAACATTCTCCGATGTCGAGATCTCCCGAGTTTCTACCGAGGAACAGAATCCAACCTAGTAGAGCCATTAAAATCCACAGTCTTTGACTGCCATCAAACGCTTCGAGCCCGAGGAGTGATACTGAACACTTTCGAGGATCTAGATGGTCCTCTATTGTCCCAGATGCGTCTCAAGTTTCCTCGAGTCTTCGCCGTTGGTCCTCTCCATGCGCACTTGAACTCCGAAAGAGTATTCGATGCCAAACCGACGCCGTCCATGAGTTCTTTCTGGGAAGTGGATAGAAGTTGCTTGACTTGGCTTGACTCTCAGCCGTTGAAATCGGTGTTATATGTCAGCTTCGGTAGCATCACTACCATCACAAGGGAGAGGCTCATGGAGTTTTGGTACGGATTGGTGAACAGCAAGAAGAGGTTCCTGTGGGTGATTCGGCCTGATATGGTGGCGGGAGAAGACAATAATGACCGGGTGCCGGCTGAGGTGGAGGAAGGGACTAAAGAGAGGGGATTCATAGTAGGGTGGGCACCACAAGAGGAGGTGCTGGAACACAAGGCCATTGGTGGGTTTTTGACACACAGTGGGTGGAACTCAACCTTGGAGAGTGTGGTGGCTGGTGTGCCCATGATTTGCTGGCCATACTTTGCAGATCAG